>Ga0315902_10000145_pt1 | contig 117921 bp, 96 predicted proteins | sample LakEriMetagenome_9_FD_203523 | JGI IMG/M metagenome (GOLD analysis project Ga0315902, IMG submission 203523) | Freshwater fungal communities from buoy surface, Lake Erie, Ohio, United States - Buoy 12 MA117 | ecosystem: Environmental > Aquatic > Freshwater > Lake > Lake biofilm | place: USA...
TGAAAATGCTAACGCTTAATTTAGACTCAAAGAGATCTTTTGATTGTCAACATTTCTTCTTCGCTTGCATAAAAAGACAAAGGCTTTTTCTCAATTTGTGCCTTAATACACCAGGTGAATAAAACTTGTCCTTGCGCCTTTGTGGTAGATTGCAAGTGCCAGAATAAAAAGTTTTTTTCAAACGGAATGAAACGTGTAAAAATAGATAAAGATCCGAAAGAGATCATCGACATTTTAGCGATTTCATGACTTACTTCGAAGGCGATCGAGTGATTTTTCATTTGAAAAATTGTACCGAGATTGCATGAGAACCTTTAAACGCATTGAACTTTATTTTACAACTACTTCTTTCATTTTATTCTACAACTCAACCCGTGTAACCTTTTCATTTAAAGTCCGTAACAAAACTATCTTTTAACTTGCGACAAACTTCGGATTGCCGCTAAAAACAGCTTAAAATGAAGTCCGTATTGCTTTTTTGTTCATTATTCCTTTTTGCCGCTGTTGGTTTTGGGGCGAAAGATAAAATCATAGTTGTCATCGATCCTGGGCATGGTGGCAAAGACCACGGGCATATTTCAGAGAACAAGGATCACCTTCCGGAAAAGGAGCTGAACCTTATCATCGCAAAGAAATTTGGAGACATGATTGAAAAACAGTTGCAAAACGTAACGATCATTTACTCCCGAACGGATGATACCTACCCCAGTTTAAACGATCGCGTAAAACTGGCGAATGGTTCCAAGGCAGACTATTTCATTTCAATTCATTGCAATGCCAACGATAAGAAATCCGTTCATGGGACAGAATCCCACGTGCATTCTATGGATGCGAAGAAATCCGTTGGGCTGGCTCAAGCGATGGAAAAGGAGTTTACTTCATTTGCAGGGAGATATTCACGCGGCGTGAAAGACTCTGAAGACCGCGAACATTCGTTGCAAGTATTAAAATATACCACCATGACGGGTGTACTGATCGAGTGTGGGTTTATGACCAATAATGATGAAGCGGCGTTTCTGAATACTGCTAGCGGTCAAGAGAAAATCACAACATCCATTTTTAGGGCTTTCAAAAATTACATCGTGAAACAACACCCAGCAATCGCATTCGTCAAGGAAGAGCCAAAAAAGGAAGAAGTTATTGCAAATAATAACAATGACAACAAAGCAGTGGGTTACTCTATTCAGATTATGTCTTCAAAGCAACCTATTGACACCACAATTCCAGACTTCAAAAAAGTTGAATTGCCTGTTGCGCGCAATGAAATTCAAACGAACAGTCCCTACAAATACCGATATACAGTTGGAAGTTATCCGTCGCAAGACGAGGCGCGACGTGATTTAGAAAAAGTGCAGCAGAAAGGGTTTAAAGACGCCTATATCGTAAAGCTGAATTAGGGTCTTGGTTTTGTGGCTCAATAATATTATTTTCACGAATATAATCATTGAACATGGCTACTGTATTTGAAACACGACTCATAGGAAATATTGGAAAGGATGCCGTTGTAAGAAACATGGAGCGCGGGGTAGTGGCGATTAATTTCCCAGTTGCACACAATAAAAATTGGAAAGACAAACGTTCCGGCGAAACAAAAACGAAAACCACGTGGGTGAATTGCACCATCTGGAAAAAGGACGGGTCAAATCTTCGAATTTTGGATTTTCTTAAAAAAGGGGCATTGGTTGAATTGGAAGGAACTCCTTTTGCAAAAGCTTATGCTCAAGAAGATGGCTCCATTCGCACAGAGATTCGTTTGAATATTTCCAAGACAAATATCTTGCGCCCGGCAAAATGTGAAGACGATGGATTTGTAGATGTCATTGACAGAGAAGAAAATGATGAGGCATACGACAACTCTATTGACGAGTTCACATTGGATGAGGATGATTTTTAAGTCCTTAGTGGGGTGACTTCAATTTTTTTGATTCATTCGTTTGTAAAATAAATTCTTTCTTTATATTTGCATTCGCTTTTGGAGGCCCACAAAGAAATCCAAAGGCAAACCGAAAATAAATTCCTCCTTAGCTCAGTCGGTTAGAGCATTTGACTGTTAATCAAAGGGTCCTTGGTTCGAGCCCAAGAGGAGGAGCAGAAAAGGAAGCCAGCCATTAGGTTGGCTTTTTTTATTTAACGTAGTTTGGGCAAGAAGTTTATCCTGAGTGAAATAACGTGGAGTCGAAGGAAACAGAAGAGGAGGAGCAGAAAGGTCTTCGAAAGGTGACCTTTTTTATTTTCCTCACTATCGCAAGCGCATATTAATCTGTAACTTTGATTCATGTGCATCTCCATCACAGGTTAAAACCAAAAAGTTTTTTAGGATTTCTGCGGTTCTGGACGCTCGCAATTCCTTCGTATCGTCAAGCTGAAACGGCAAAAGGAAATTTGCACAGTTCCGTTAAGCGCATCAAGGGGTATCAATGCACAGTAACAGCTTGGGAAAATCGTGAAATGATGCTGGAATTCATGAGAAATGGCGCTCACTTAAAAGCCATGCAAGCCTTTCACAAAATAGCGACGGGAAAAACCTACGGTTACGAAGCGGAGGCAATTCCAGATTGGAATGAGGCTTTTTCATTGCTTGAAACAAAGGGGAAAAACTACTAAGGTGATTGCAATTCTTAAAAAGAAAGAATTAGACCCACACCAATAATAACAACGAGGCTAAGTCCGCTCAACCCTAGCCATCTCCATAATTTTAGACGTTTCATTTGTTGATCGGCATCGGATAGAATAGTGTCAGGCAAACCTGACTGGTATTGCTCTTTAAGAATTCTACTTCTTTTTTTCATAATAGCCGCTAACACAATGGCAACAATTCCAGCAACCGGAATGAGCGCAAAAAGTAGTGCCGCATAAAGCATGGCAAATTGATCAAAAGCACCGATCGTCAGCAAAACCGAAATCGCTGTAAAAATACTATACCATACCACCTGTCTTTTAAATGCTTTTTCGTATTTCCTTAGTTGTTGAGCGGGTGTAAGCGGCTCCTTTGTTTGAATATCTAAAACCGGTTGATTAAGCATTACACTTGTTTGGCGAGTAGCTATTTTCTGGTGTGTTTTCACTTCTTGCAAGATATTGTCGAAACCCACAGATTCAGAAGAAGCTAGCGTGAGCGTTCTGTCAAATTCCTGCTCATTTGGACCAATCCATGCGGTAGAATCGAGATTCTTTGTTTTTGCCGGTTGATGCGCTGTTTCATAGTCACCGGCTTTTTCAAGTCTCCAAGATGATTGCTTAATTGCGCCACATGAAGCAAGAAAAAATAATAAGCAGAAGAGTTGAATTGTCTTTTCCATAAAAACGAATGAATGATTCATAAAAGTAATCTTTTTGAAGCCGCATTGTAACGACGCGTTATAAAATCAAGAGAGTAAAAACAATTAAAGTAAACACTAAGACGATTGGCACCAAGCCCACTCTACTCAAAACGTAAAGCACTGTTGGATCGCCCTTCATTTTAGGTTTAGCTGCAGCGTCAACTCCATCATAATCCTGCTGATGAGCCTCGTATTCCTTATAAGCCGTTAGAAGTTTTTTAGCTCTAATAAAAAGTGCGATGGACAAAATTGTAGCAGCAACGCCAAGAGTCGTAATCACAAATCCAAAGATAGATCCTCCCCAAGTTAGAATTAGCAGCGAAAACGGAAGCGACAAAACACTCAAAACAGCATAAATGATTGATTCAGCTAGAAAGGCGTTTTTGGCGGCCTTGAGTTTTTCTGAATTTAATCGCTCAACAGCTGTTGACTGCAGTTTATGTTTTGCAACTTTTGCGTCCTGCTTCTTTTTTAATTCAATTGCATTTTTTAATGAACTGATTGTACTTACTTGAATTGGCACCTTATTTATTGAGCTCTGCGATAAAACTACTGAGTCATCAAATGGAACAATAAGCTCCTGTTTTTTTGTAACAATTGTGGCCACCGCTGCAGCATTATCTATATTGTCATGTGCTGTTACAGCTCTCTGAGACAGACACTTTGCTTTCGTGACGAACTGCAATCGACCAATGGAAGGTTTGTACAAGCTACAAGCAACGAAAAGAAAGCTTAAACCAATTAATACAAGCATTTTTTTGAAAAGAGCGTCGGAAAGCATATTTACCTTGTTTATAACATGCACTAAAAATAGCTTCTTATTCTATTACAAACTCAATTAGCAGAATACTTCAACAATTTTTTTTATACATTTGAAGTAACTTATAAACTATAAATCACATTTCTATGAAAAGAATTCTACTTGTTGCCATTACTTTCTTTGCAGCGGCTTCTGTAAATGCTCAAACTTGTACCCCAGGCGCCAATTTTGCAGACTCTGTATACGGAGCATGGCCTGATACCACAACTAACTTTCCTCCGGGATCAGTGGGTGTGCCATACAGCACAGATTTGAACTTCAAGGTTCCAACTACTGTAACAGCAGAGGTGGCGGGCAGTAATCCAACAGCAATAGCCTTTATTGGGAGCCCTATACAAGATTTTACGGTAACCGGAGTTACCGGTTTACCTCCAGGGTTTGATTATGGCTGCAACGTTTCTACTTGTACCTACGCTGGTGGATCTAATGGCTGTGCTAATCTCTATGGAACTGGGACAACGGCAGGAACATTTCCATTGGAAATCAACATTGAAGCAACCATTTTGATTGATGTGCCATTTATTGGTCAGCAGCCGGTTACACAACCAACCTCTTTCACTGGTTACAAATTGGTGTTGGGAACAGCTGGCGTTGTTGAAGAATTGATTCAGCCCTTCAGTGTGCACCCAAATCCTGCAAGCACTAAAATTACCTTAAATGGTTTGAGTGAGAACTTGAATATTTCTTCAATCGTACTTACAAACATGGAAGGAAAAGTAATTCGCACTGTTCAGCCAGGAGCTGCTAAAAGCATGGACATTGATGTTTCTGCGTTCGGAACTGGTATTTACTTTGTAAACATTACTCACGACCTTGGAACAGAAACAATCAAGTTTGTAAAAGAATAATCCTTGAAAAAAGGAAGAACGAAGGGAGCTAAATTGCTCCCTTTTTTAATTTATAACAACGTGTTAAAGTGCTGATTCAATATGAAGCTGTTAATTTTTTAACAAGGATTTGTGGGGTGTTGCGCAATTCATACCTTTGTGGTGTTAAATACTGAACATGGAAATTACGCCAGAAATCAAACAACGCCTTGAGCTACTAAACGAAAAGTATGCATTACTTGGCCAGGACCTGCTCGCATACCTTGATGGATTGCTCTACAATGACACTGTCAAATATTGGGACTACATCGAACTAGACACCCTTTTAAGCTTGCAGAAACCGCGCACGAAATTTCCGGATGAGCAAATTTTCATTATTTACCATCAGATCACAGAGCTTTATTTCAAACTAGCACTGCGCGAATTTGGTCAATTGGCGAACAAAGAAGATATTGATGAACAATTTTTTATTGATCGTTTAGGCCGCATCAACCGCTATTTTGATGCATTGATATTGAGTTTTGATATCATGGTGAAGGGAATGGATCAAGCAGAATTTATGAAATTCAGAATGTCCCTTCTTCCTGCGAGTGGTTTTCAATCTGCGCAGTACCGTTTCATAGAAATTCACTCTACCGATTTTATCAATCTTGTTAACAAAGACATTCGTAATTCATTCCAAGTAAATTCAGAAATTCGTGAAATGTATGAGCATATTTACTGGAAAACAGGGGCTACAGAAATAGGATCAGGAAAGAAAACACTTACGCTCATTGAGTTTGAAGAAAAATACCAAGAAGATTTCATTCGTCTCGGGGAGAATTGTGTATCAACAAACTTATGGCAAGTATACAACCGTCTTTCTCCTGAAGCTCAACAATCAGAGGCAGTGATAAATGCATTGAAATTGAATGACACCAATGTAAACGTAAATTGGCCATTGGTACATTATAAATCTGCGGTTCGTTACTTAAACAAGGGCAACGATGATGTTGCTGCTACCGGTGGAACAAACTGGCAAAAATACCTTCCTCCAAGATTCCAAAAGCGTATTTTTTATCCTGAGCTTTGGTCGGATCAAGAAAAGGACGAATGGGGTCGCTCATGGGTTGAAGGCGCCTTGTCTTAATTGATCACTTTCAAGACCTCCAACAATTGACTCATTGAGTCGTATTGATGATCTGCAATTATTAATTTGGGTTCAGGGTGGTGCGTTTTTTCTGGAATACAAACAACTTTCATACGTGCAGCTTTGGCAGATATGATTCCGTTCAATGAATCTTCGATTACCAAACAGCGAGATGCATGAACATTTAATGTCTCCGCTACTGAAAGATAAACAGCAGGATGTGGTTTGCCAAAGTCCTCGCGCTCAGCAGAATGAGTGTGATCAAAATATTCTTCTATTTGCAAAACACGAAGTACTGTTTCTATCAATAATTCATAGGAAGACGTCGCCAATCCCACCTTTTTATTTTGTTGTTTCAAATACAAAAGCATTTCCCTAACCCCCTGGAGTGGTTCGCCGTGCTCAGTAATTAGTGTTTTCATTTTCAGCACAATTTTTTGTTCGACATCTTCAGCAGAAACATTTTCCCAGCCCTCATGTTGGTGCCAAAAACGAACCACCTCATCAATGCGCAATCCAACAGTTTTTTGAAAATCCTCTTTCGTTAAAAACGACCCAACGGAATGAAAAACTTCTTCCATCGCTATTTTCCACAGCGGTTCTGAATCAATCAAAACGCCATCCATGTCAAAAATAACGGCATCAAAATGTTGTAAGTCTAGTTTCATGGCAGTGCAATTGTGTACAGGTATGGCCCCCCTAAATAGTTGTGTTTTTCAGCTGCAACAAAAACCGTTTTATCCGAAAACAATAAAACGGCCTCTTTCTGGGTCAGCCTCTTAAATCTCAATTTTTGATGTTTATCAGCAAAACTGCTTTCATTGCTGCTTGTTTCTAGCAAATAAATTAGTAACGATGAATACGTTAAAACAGCCATCTTTCCATTTTTACAGTCAACAGATGTCACTAAGTCTTGTATGCCTTTTTTACCAACATGAACCAAGTAATTCAAGGAATCAGAACTTTTATGTGCAACGAAATTGCCTGAAATATCAGGGATAACATAATCCTCTGGCTGTCTATTTTCACGACCAATAATCTTCGCCTTGTTCTTTGTTATCAAATGAATAGAATCCTTTCTCCAATAAATCGCCTCACAATCAAAACGCTGCTCGCTCAATGGAGGTGGAAACGCCATTTGTTGGCCGTATGTAAAATTTATTCGTTCTGCAGCAATCGAATCAGAAAGGAATGCGGTTTGTGCATTGACTTTTAAAACACAAAGGTCTTTCCTGTCATTGGAATTGTTTCCGGCATCTGCGATATACAAATTTCCCGCATCATCTGAAGCAAGATCCTCCCAATCATTGTTTTTTGCATTGGTTACCAAGGTCTTTCTTAACACTTGTCCACTAGTAGTTAGAAAGAAAATATGGGGCGTGTTGCCACTATCGTTTATTGCGATTAATACAGAATCATTTAAACGTTCTAAGCCGCTGATTTCATTCAATGATTTGTCAAGACGAATGCGTTGAACTATTCGCTGAGAAAAGCAGGAAATTGAATTGATAAAAAGCAGAAAGCAAAGTGTCCTAAGCCGCATTCTGCATTAATATAGAATTATGCGCACTGTTTCTATGCGACGATCTGTAACCTCCTCAATAATCAACATTTGCATGCCAAGATCCAATGATTCACCAGATTCAGGTATAGTTTCCAATTCGTGAATAATCAAGCCTCCAAGCGTATCATAATCATCCGATTCCGGAAGTTTAAGGTTGTACTTTTCATTTAGATAGTCGATGTCCATTCTTGCAGAGAAGCGGTATTCATTCTCGCTCAATTGTTCTTCCTTGAGATCTTCTACATCGTGCTCGTCTTCAATATCACCGAAAATCTCTTCCATTACATCCTCAATAGTAACTACGCCAGCCGTGCCTCCATATTCGTCAACAACAACTGCTATATTGCCTGATTGTTTGTTAAAGAGTTCGAGCAGTTCCTTACCAGCAATCGCAGACGGCACAAAGGCAATCGGCAATAAAATTTGTTTAATTGACGGGGGGTTTTTAAACATTTCAAAAGAATGCACATACCCAATGATATTATCAATATTTTCTCTGTAAACAAGAATCTTTGATAAACCTGTTTCAATGAACAATTTGTTTAATTCCTCGATGTTCTCTTCCACATCAATTGCAATTAGTTCTGGGCGCGGAACCATGCAATCGCGTGCTTTGATATTCGAAAAATCAAGTGCATTGCGGAGAATTTGCATTTCATTTCCGAAATCTTCTTCTTCGTTCAGGCGGTTGGAAAGATCATGCACAAAATGTTCAAGATCGACCTTGGTAAAGACCTTTGCAGATTTGTCCCCTGTAGACTTTAAAAGTTTTAAAAACAAACTACTAAAGAGCATGATAATCTGTGTCGGAATATACAATATCGCATAGATAATCAGCATTGGAACAGTTGCAAGCTTTAAAAATCCATTTGGATTGATTTGTACCAGGGCTTTTGGAAGAAATTCAGCAACAGAAAGAACGAGGAGTGTAGACAGTATTGTTTGGATCAAAAGGATTAAAAACTCACTGTTAATGCCCCAACCAAGAATTATTGGAGATAAGAGGTCCGCAGAACAAATACCAAATAAAACAAGTGCTACATTGTTTCCCAATAACAAAAGGGCTATAAAAAAAGCGTCGTTCCGATAAAAGACATCAACTACTTTACCTTTCCATGTTCCTTTGTTTCTTTCCAATTCAACACGAAGTCGGTTGGAAGATAAATAGGCGATTTCCATGCCTGAAAAAAATGCGCAGAAAATAAGGGAAACAAAAATGACAATGAATGAGGCGGATGGGTCCATCTATAGAATTATGGCAACAAGATACTAACTTTCAACATTATACAACATCAAAACCAATGTCTCTTCTGTAATATGCCCCTTCAAATTCTATTTTTTCAGCCGAATCATACGAACGGGCCAATGCTGCTTCTAGATTTTTACCATAGGAAGTAAGCGCCAACACTCTGCCTCCAGCTGTTAGCACAGCTGGACCATCGGAAGTTGTTCCAGCATGAAACACGATGCTTTCTGTTACACTGTTCAACCCATATATTTGCTTTCCTTTCTGATAATCTTCTGGATAACCTCCTGAAACCATCATTACCGTAGAGGCACATTTTTCAACGAATTGAACATCGCGTTCAGACAAGGTATTGCTCGCAACTCCCTCGAATAAATCCAATAGATCAGACTTTAGACGGGGAATCACAACTTCTGTTTCAGGATCACCCATGCGACAATTGTATTCAATTACGTATGGTTCACCTTTCACATTGATTAATCCAAAGAAGATAAACCCTTTGTATGGGATTTTATCGTTTCTCAAACCCTTAACAGTTGGGATAATGATTTGATTTTCTATTTTATCCATGAAGGTTGCATCTGCAAAGGGCACTGGTGAAATGGCTCCCATACCTCCTGTGTTCAATCCTGTATCTCCTTCACCTATTCTTTTATAATCTTTCGCTTCTGGCAATCGTTTGTATGACTCGCCATCCGTTATGACAAAAACAGAAAGTTCTATTCCCTTTAAAAATTGCTCGATAACAACCCTTGAACTTGCATCTCCAAATTTTGCATCTGCAAGCATGCTTTTCAGTTCTTTTTTCGCTTCAACCAGGTCTTCCAGAATCAACACGCCTTTGCCTGCAGCCAATCCATCAGCTTTCAGCACATATGGTGGCTTCATGTTTTCAAGAAACGTATAACCTTGCTCAAGTGTGTCTTTCGTAAAAGTGGCGTATTTAGCAGTAGGAATTGCATGTCGAAACATGAATTGCTTTGCAAAATCTTTACTTCCTTCTAATTGTGCGGCTTCCTTTTGAGGACCAATTACAGGAACGTTCTTTAAGTCTTTATCTGCAAGGAAAAAATCGTGGATTCCATTTACCAAGGGTTCTTCTGGTCCAACAACAACCATATTGATGTCGTTGTTTAACACAAACTCTTTTACTGCTTTGAAATCCGTTGGATTAATATTTACGTTTTTTCCATGATTTTTTGTTCCGGCATTTCCGGGTGCAATAAACAATTCCTCTAACATTGAGCTTTGGGCCATTTTCCAAGCAAATGCATGCTCTCTACCGCCCGATCCTAAAAGTAATACTCTCATGTTGAAGAATTAACAATATTTTAAAAGTGATTCAAAAATCAATCTTCCGTCTTCATTGGCCAAATTACGATCAGCAGCACGCTCTGGGTGAGGCATCATACCGAAAACATTTTTAGAACGGTTTGTTATTCCTGCAATGTTTAACAAGGCTCCGTTTGGATTGTCTGCATCACCAACTAATCCATTTTCAGAGCAATATTGGAAAATAATCTGATCGTTGTCCTGAATGCTTTTCATTGTATCATCTGATGCGAAAAACCTTCCTTCACCATGAGCAATTGGAATTTTATACGTTCGCTCTTCTGAAAGTCCTTTCGTAATGGCTGCAGATTGAGAAACCGGCTTTAAAAACACATTTTTACAAATGAATTTTTGTTGGTTGTTATGCAAAAGTGCTCCTTCTAGTAGTCCTGATTCTGTCAAAATTTGAAAACCATTGCATACACCCAGAACATAACCGCCCTTTGTAGCGTGGTTTATCACTTCTCCCATGATTGGTGACAATTTTGCAATCGCACCTGAGCGCAAGTAATCCCCATAAGAAAAACCTCCTGGGAGAACAACAAAATCAACCCCTTTAAGGTCAGTGTCTTTGTGCCAAAGGCGTTCTACTTTTTGTCCAAGAATGTCTTGTAGAACATACACCATGTCCTCATCACAATTTGAACCGGGAAACGTTACAACTCCAAATTTCATTTACTTCTTATTTGATCGCCCGAGGGCACTTGAAAATACGGATCAAAATTAGACAATAAACCGCTAATAGACTTGATCAAAGGAAAAAATTAATCAACGAATAAAGGAATGTGAGATAGAAAAGTACGGATGCTACTCCTCCAAAGGTTTTGTGCGAAAATGAAAATGTAAGAAAGAAGGAAAGCGGTACCATTAAAAAGCTAAACCGCTCGATCTGATCAAAAAAGATAAAATCAATCAAACCATAAATCAGCCCCGCACCCAACAACCACCACAACATGTTCACCATTTTCTTTAGGCGAATTGATGATTTTAACATACGCGCCCTTATACTAACTAGACTTAATAAAAGCAATAATGTAAACAATGCGGCAGTAACAAAAAAGTCCGTTTGCTCTTTGTAATAATCACTCGCCTGTTGTAAAAAGTTCAATTCTATTTTATGTCCTGAATACCAGTAATACGTTCCTGCATAAAGCAGGGGTATTGAAAACCCAACTAATGTGAGAAGTGTTTCTCGAAAGTTAAATGGTCGAATGTTCCAAACCATGATTAAAACAAATGGAATCATTCCCACCATTGGTGGGTGAAAACTTGCAGCCAAACCGGCAAACAATGCGCCATTAAAGACATTTGCGCGACCATCGGCATTTTGTCTTAACTGAAAAAATTGATGGATCATTAAAATGATTGAGCTATGGGCCAATAATAAGCCATCTAAACTATAAAAGGAATGGTAAAAGCTCATGAATACCACATATAGTAGCGACGACATGTAATTGTTACGTTCCAAGAATTCGTTAGCGTTATAAATCAAGTTGATGCCAATGGCATTAAAACAAATAATTGCACCCGCTAAAAGTTGTGTTGCATTTGAAAATAGCGAAGAACTATCACCCCAAAAACCTAAATTAACAACACCCGGATCATAATGATTACCTGAGTAATTATTCAGAAAATAGTAAAACACGATAAACAGTGGTAGCAGCAAAAGTACGCCTGCTCTATTCCCTGAAAACAACTTTACCATACTGCGAAGATAAGTAAAAGTGGTGCAATTGCAGTTGTTCATAAAATCTGCTTGAAATTTCATGAACACCCCTTGAAAATTTAACATCAACTTATCTATTTTCAATTATATTTGCGCGAATTAAAAGTCAAACAAACAACAATACTATATTACAATGTCACAAGAAAAAACAAGATATTCTGACCCAGAACTAGCTGATTTCAAGGAGTTAATTCAATTAAAATTAAAAGAGGCTCAGGAAGATTACACGCTGCTTGTAGGGTCTTTGTCTCACAACGACGATCATGGAACAGATGATACAGGTCGCACCTTCAATATGATGGAAGATGGAAGCGAAACTTTGTCGCGTGAAGAGGTGGCTCAGTTAGCGGCTCGTCAAGAGAAGTTTATTCAAAGTTTACAAGCTGCCTTGATTCGTATTGAGAATAAAACGTATGGGATTTGCCGTGTAACGGGTAAACTTATTCCAAAAGAACGTTTGAAGCTTGTTCCGCACGCTACCATGAGTATTGATGCAAAGAATGCACAAAACAAATAATTCTGTGAAGAAAAATTTAGTAATAGTGGGGGCCGTTGTGGCCCTCATTTTATTTTTGGACCAATTTATAAAGGTTTATATCAAATCTCATTTCGCACCTGGCGAAAGCGTTTCTATTTTTGGAGATTGGTTCATTTTAGAGTACCTCGAAAACCAAGGCATGGCTTTCGGTACCACCTTCGGAAATAAAATTTGGCACAAATTAGCCTTGAGCATCTTTAGAATTGTAGCGATCACCGGGATGACCTTTTACCTCATCAAACAAGCAAAACAAGGTGCTAAAAGAGAGCTGTTGATTGTAATTGGTCTTATCGTAGCTGGCGCAACAGGAAATCTTATTGATTCCATGTTTTATGATTTTGTTTTTCCATATGACCCGTGCATGGGATTTAATCATCTTGAAGGGTCGGGTGTTGTAACAGATTGTGGGATCTTTGGTGAGATTGAAACACGTCATACGGGTTTTCTTCTTGGGAATGTTGTTGACATGTTTAAATTTCAAGCCTTTTGGCCAGAATGGTTGCCATGGTTGGGCGGAAAAGAAGTTTTTCCTGCTATTTGGAACTTGGCCGATGCCTCAATCTCTGTCGGTGTAATTATGGTTTTTATTCGTCAGCGCAGCTATTTCCCAAAAGAAAAAGGAGACGCAGAGAAAGAAGAATAAATTTAGCTTAATCTGAGTTCGATACCATAATTGAACTCAGGGTATTAAAATCTCGCCGTTACACCTCCCATTACTTGGAAGATTTGTACCGGATAATTATACCAGCGCATATAACGTTGTGAAGCCAAATTGTTCAATTGAACAAAAGCTGATATTCTTTTATTGTAGCGGTACTCCAATCCAAGATTTAGATCGATAATTGTTCCCAATGGTTTTATGTAAAGCTGATCTTCTTCTTTTACTCCGTCTTCCATTTTATACACCAAGGCATTTCTTCCTCCTTCGATGTTTGCGTCTAGATTTACAAGAAACTTGTCAAACAGGTTGTAGCTTCCGCGCACAATTGCTTGCCATTGCGGTAAATTCCATGCATATGGTATGTTGTTCAAATCATATGAGAAGAATTTACCAGTAGCATCTATTTTGAGTTTTTCCATCAACTGATAGGATAAAGATCCTTCGATTGTTGCCAAATTCAACGAATCATAAATCAAATTGAATTTATTGCCAGCAGCATAAAGCGTATCCGTCACAAAAAAGACTTTGTCATTTATTTTTGAGAAGCTTGCGCCTAAATTAAAACTCATGCGTTTGCTCAAGGTTCCTTTTATTCCGCCGTAAAGATCGATCACTGTATTTTCATTGCGCATTATGACGTTGGGCAACATGAATTCATTGTCGGTGGTTAGGCTTTTTACTGACTGTTGTTTTAATCCTCCCTTTATCCCGAGGTAAGGAATGAAAATATCATTGAATAACGAATACTTTAGCTCTGCAACAGGATAAATGTAAACCCTTGCGCTGTCAGCTGCGTCAACTGTAAGATCAACACCAATACGGGCACGAAAACGATTGTCTTTTGAAAAGGTTGAAATGGTTGGTTTAAGGTTAATTATCGTATTGTTTCGAACAATACCAGTGTCTATTGACGAAAGGCTACTGTCACCGAAGACACCATATTTATAGGCATTGTAACGCACATTAAGGTCGACATCATAGATCTCTTTACCACCTTTATAAGTTAATCCCGATCTAAATGCAAAATAATTTTCCATTGCGCGCCAATCGGCTAATGAATCAATAGACGGCTTTTTGGAAGAAAAATTATTGTAATCAACTCCAATTCGATAGTTAAACACTGCGCTGTCCTTTTTGTGATAAATGAAATTAAATGTCCCGCCTACATCTTGATAACGCTGTGCAATTGAATCTCGACTAACGGACTCTGTTGGAACCTGCAATCCGTAATAATGTAATCCTTGATTGTTATAATGAAGTTGACTGCTTAACGTGTACTTGCTTTCATTTAAACTTCCATAAAGCCCTAACTTCGTTCTGTCGAAAGTTGATGGTGCATAGTTTTCAAAGTTTCCAAAAGAACTCAAATGCTTAACATGCGCACCATACACAAATTTTCTTGAGCGCTTTGAATCGAAATATATTTCACCCAATGGCATAAGCTCAGAGCCGATTCCTAATTTCACATATGTATTGTAAAATTGATCGAGTAACGCATCTGTTTTTATGGTGGCTGGAGGAATATTTTCTACCTCAATCTTTGTTTCGCGCTGCACCACTAACAAGGGGTATTCAACAACATTTGTCGTAATCGTGGTGTCGATTATTTTTGGACTCTCAATCATCCTGTAGGCAGGTTCAATTGTTCTGTTCCCAATACCAGGCAACTGGATTACATCCTGACCATTTTGTGCCATCGCTACGCCAACGAATAAACACCCGAGAATTGAAATATACCTTTTCATGATCAATTTTCTCCTTCTTTAACTTCAATGACTGTTTCCTGTTCCTTCTCAACCGCTTTAGGTGGATTTTTAAGCTGCATCAGCTCATCCCACAACTCATTTGCCTCGGCCAACACGCCGTCTTCCTGATCCGGATAATGGTCAATAACGGACTTTAACGTCTGTTCAGCTTGGAAAAGATCGTCTTGCGCCATAAGCACTCTTGTTTGCAGAACCAGCCCTTTTGCCACCCAATAATTATACGTTGGCTTCATCTTTAAAAGCGATCGGATTTCAGCATCTGACTTTGTATAATTTTGTTGTTTGAAGGCCATTTCTGCCATTGAAAATTTTGCTTCTGCCGCCCAAACAGTTGTTGTGTTTTTAGTTATCCATTCCAAAGAAGGCAATGCTAAATCAAAATTGTTGAGGTAATAATTAGACATTCCATTCGCGTACTCTGCCTCTAACTTTATAGAGTTGGTTACTTGACTGCTTTGGAGCACCGCCTTTGCATACACTGCTGCATTCGTCCAATTTTCAATTTGATAATTACAGCGCATCAAACCTAATTTAGCATTGAACAGCACGGCTGGCTTTGAACTTGTCTTTTCCAAACGCTCATAATAAGGGATTGCAGCTTCAAAATCGCCATTGTTGTAGTAATGCTGTGAAACTTTCGAAGACGCTATTTCAGTGTACGAGTTATTTGGTAATTCAAGTAGTTTTTTATACATCTCAATAGCTTTCTCTTTGTTGCCCGTTGACTCGTATGAGAATGCTAAATAATAGTGCGCATCAACATTGTATTTTCCAGCCGGGAACTTTTCAAGGTATTTCTCGAGTAGAGGAATTGCCGTAGCATACGAACTGTCTCTGTACGCCTCAATTGCCGGCGAATAAAACAATCCTTCTTGTTCTTCTTTGCTAATGTTTGCACACGCATATTGTCCTGCAAGATCAGTTGCTTTTTCAGGTTGCTTTAAAGCCGCGTAAACATCCACTAAACCTCTAACTGCTTTCTCACAAACACCCCTATCTTCTCCATGTGCTTCAAGTATCTGCTTGTAATCTGCTTCTGCTTTCGCATATTCCCATTTTTTATAATAAATGTCCGCTATTTCTATTCTAGAATTTACCACTAAATCAGAATTTGGATAATCAGCAATTACTTGTTCGAAGTAGCGTTTTGCTTTGTCAAGATCTGCAATTGCCTTGTAACTTAGCGCCACTTCATAGACAGACTGTAAAATATATTTTGAGTTTTTATAATTATTGATTATGTCAAGTAGGTGCTTGATTTTATCTCCTATGTTATCTGAAAAACCATACGTTTTAGCCATATAGTAGAGTGCTTGATCTTCAAATCCAGCGTGGAGGTCTAGCGCAGATTGATAATAGCGGATTGCATTTTCATTCTGCTTGGTCATATAGTATCCATCGGCAGCGCGCATGAAACCGTCAGCTAATTTGTTTTTGTTTGACACCGGCGACTGGCAGTACATGCGAAACGCTTCGATTGATAATTCAATGTCCTGCTTTTTCAAATAGGCATAGCCTAAATTGTAATAGGCATCAGACTTTAATTCTCCAGCAGAAGGCAACGCAACGACTTCACGAAATAATTTAATCGCTTGATCCGTATTGTTCAGTCTGAAATTCGCATCAGCAATCCAAAATTTACTTTTTACTGTAATTGCCGGTTCAACTGGATATTTTTCAGAAAGTTCAAATGATTTGATTGCTTTTTGGAAATCAGCTCTTTGAAAAAATTGAACACCTTGGTTAAAAGCAACCAATTGATACGCATTTTTAAGTTTTGTGTCCTTATTGCTTATTTTATCCAACGAAGCTAAGGCTTTTTCATAGTTATTTGTCGAAGTATAAACATTGACTAGGTATTGATTTACATCACTTTTACGGGAAGAATTAGGATATTTCTTTAAGTACTCCTCCAATGCGAGAACGGCCTCATCATAAGGGTTAATGTCCAATTTATAAGAAAGTACAGCGTAATTATACAAGGCATCCTCCTGCAACATGGGATCACCCTCTGTTTTGGCAGCAGCTTCAAATGCAGAACGCGCATACACAAGTTTGTTCAGCTTTAAATAACATTCACCTATATGGTAATACGACGCTTGGGCAAGGCTGTCCTTTTCCCTCGTTACTTTATCAAACAATTTGACTGCCTTCTCATACTGACCACTTTTGTAATATGAATACCCTAAAGCATAGTCATCATTTCTAGTAGTGTTTGATTTTTCATAATATTCCTGCAAATACGGTACTGCCTCGTCGAATTTTCCAACACGGTAAAACGCATCACCAATCAGGTGATTCATGTCGTTTTTATTAAAAATATTCGTTGTATCCAAGATGGTTGGGGCATATTCGGTTACCTCTTTGTATTTCCCTTGCAAATAATAGATTTGAGCAATATAGTAGGGTGAAACCTTGGCAAAACTCTCCGTTAACTGAAGTTTCAAAAATCCATCCAAGGCAATTTGATAGGACTTGTCCATGTAATTGATGTGGCTGAAATAATAGAGTCCTGGCGTTGCATATTGAGAAACGCCATCCTTCACGTCATGAAAAGCACTCCTTGCCTCTACAAAATGTTGCTCTTGAAAGTTGGCATACCCCAATTTGAATAAATATTCTTCCTTATTCTCTGATTCGACATCTTGCACGCGCAACAAATTCAACCAAACTAGGGCTTCCTTATAATCTTTCTTTTGGTAAAAATATTTACCTAGCCTGAAGGAAATCTCATGCTTATAAATACTCTCTGGATAATTCTTGTTGAAATCCGTCAACAGCTGCACCGCGTCGTTATTGAATAATTCAAGCGCAGAAATTCCTTCGTAATACCTTGCTTTGACGTAAAAGGGGTCGTTCGGCTTCTGCCATTCGTTGAGAAAATTCCTGAACTCAATTCGTGCTGCTGCAAATTGCTGTTTTTGAAACAACTCTTCTGCTCGGTAGAAATTTGCGTATTCACTGCTGTATTTTTCAGAAACCTGAGCAACTGCCTGGTAAACACTAAAGATCATGAGGACGACCAACCATCTCTTCATAGTATACTTCTTTTAAACAAGTAAAATTAAGGGCATAGATAACCTTATAAGAAGGTACTTCTAAAAGTTTTAAACGAGAATCTGTTAAGATTATTTCTTACGCAAAGCGCTCATCTCCTATGGATTTTAAGACCTTTACAAGGTAAAATATTACTTGTGAGCAAAGTCATTGACATCAAAAACGGAAAAGTATTCCAACAAAAAGCATTAGTACTCGAAGACGTTCATTTTGAACTCAATGCAACAGATTTTGTCTACCTCATCGGACGAACAGGAAGTGGAAAGTCAAGTCTTTTAAAAACTATTTACGGAGAAATTCCTTTGGTCGAGGGGGAAGGAACAATTGCTGGTTTTGATTTAAAAAAACTGCGAAAAAAAGATGTTCCGATGTTGCGACGTAAAATCGGCATTGTTTTTCAGGATTTTCAACTTTTGATGGATCGTACTGTGCTAGAAAACCTTTTGTTTGTGCTAGGTGCGACGGGATGGAAAGATCGCTCTCTCATGGAAAAACGAGCTACAGATGTGCTTCAATTAGTAGGTGTTGAATCAAAATCGAACGCAATGCCGCACACACTTTCAGGAGGAGAACAACAACGCGTTTCCATTGCTAGGGCATTGCTCAATAAACCAGAATTAATCCTTGCAGATGAGCCAACCGGCAATCTTGATCCTGAAACATCGGAAGAAATAATGCGCCTGTTTCTTGCTGTTACCAAGGAAGAAAAAACAGCGGTACTGATGGCTACACATGATATGCGCATGGTAGAAAGGTTCCCGGGAAAAGTTGTAAAAGTTGAAGCGGGAAAGCTTATCGACTCCCTTTAAACGGTGCTTTTAAACATCCGCTGGTTTCCTGAATTTCACTTCAAACAGTTTAATCCAGTTTTTTCCTGTTAGGTATATTTTTCCATCGTTGGCAGCAATCCCATTTAGTACATCACCTTTACCCTTCCCTTCTTTTACCAAGGCTGTTGCATCGATTTCAGCTAATACTTTTCCATTTCGCGGATCTATCACTGCTATTTTATTCGTCATCCAAACGTTGGCATAAATCAGATCGTCGATGTATTCTAATTCATTCAGGTACGTGACTGGTCCTTGGTGAGAGTATACTTCAATTGTTCGCTGAATCTCAAATGTTTTTGGATCCCTGAACGTAATTCTTTCCGAACCATCAGACATTATCAATGAGGTGCCATCATTACACAAGCCCCAACCCTCTCCAACATATGGGAGGTCTTTCTTCAATTCAAGCGTCTTTTTGTTATAAACAAAGCACTTCTCTTCCTGCCATGTTAACTGAAAAACTTCATCACCGAAAATGGTAATTCCTTCTCCAAAATAAGTTCCATCAAGCCCCATTTTTTTAATTACCTCTCCACTTGCCAAATCCACTTGTGCTACCATGCTAGATCCTCTTTGACCGGTCCCTTCATACAATTGATTTCCATCAAACTCTAATCCTTGTGTAAAACTTGTTGGACTATGCGGGTATGCTTTTAACGATTCAACAATCCAAATTTCAGGAACAACATCTGATAAAACGCGGACCATTCGTTCATCAAGAAATGTACTTCCGTCTTTCATTGTTGAAAGAAGTCTTATACTTCGTGTTCCCAATCCATAAAAACCGGCCTTGAATTTATACTTGATATTTTTGCTCGGTTTTGACCAGGTTTGAAAGGTGCTGTCGTTATAGACTAATTCGAGCTTCTCAATGTCCTCTTGATTTATCAAAATTTCCAAATCTATTGTTTCGTCCCATTTGGTAGCAAGATTATCTTTGAAAGAAAAGGTAGCAGGCATGGGCGCATCTTCAGCGCTCGTATTTTGGTTACCTTGTAAAAACGGCGACAACACCATAGCAAGAATAAGCGCCAATACAGCCCCAATTATCAGGTATCTTTTCATGTTCTTCATACAACTAAATTCTCTACACTTTCAGCATCGATAGCACCATGTGAAGCGAAATAAATTACGCTCCCTCCCTTCATTACAATAGCCTGTGGAGACTGATGTACCACGCCAGTTAACCGTGCAACTTCGTTTGAAACCTCACGGTATTTCAAGAGATCAATATAATAAATTGGACATTGTTCTTCAGAAAGCTGCCATTCTCTATTAAATGTGGAAAGAGCCATTGAAGAGATTGAGCACCTCGTGCTGTGTTTAAATAAAAGCACTGGTGTTTCTTCTGATAATTCAATCGCCTTTACAAGGTCACTCAAACTTTCAATGAGGCGCCATCTTTTTAAATCTGTTTGTGCTGTTGAAAAAAGTCCCATTTTAAATCCCGCCTGTAAATTGTTTTAAAAATCGAATGTCGTTTTCAGAATATAAGCGCAGATCATTTACACGGTATTTCAATTGTGTGATGCGCTCTATACCCATTCCAAAAGCAAAACCACTGTATGTTTTTGAGTCAATGCCGCAAGCTTCAAGAACATTCGGATCAACCATTCCACACCCTAATATTTCAAGCCAACCTGTGTGTTTACAAACATTGCATCCTTCCGCATTACAAATACTGCATGAAACATCTACTTCAGCACTTGGTTCGGTAAATGGAAAATAGGATGGGCGCATTCTTATTTTGGCTTTTTCACCAAACATTTCCTTAGCAAAATAGAGTAAGGTTTGTTTTAAATCTGCAAACGAAACATCTTTGTCAATATAAAGCCCCTCCACCTGGTGAAAGAAACAATGAGCTCGTGCTGATATTGCTTCGTTTCTGTAAACTCTTCCCGGGGAAATCGTTCGTATCGGAGGTTTGGCGTTTTCCATAACACGCACTTGAACAGAACTCGTGTGGGTTCTCAATGCCATTTCCTGCTCGCCCTTTTCGATAAAAAAAGTATCCTGCATATCCCTAGCTGGGTGTTCTGGTGGAAAATTTAACGCAGAAAAATTATGCCAGTCGTCTTCTATTTCAGGCCCTTCAGAAACTGTATAGCCAATGCGGTTAAAGATTTCTATTATTTCACTTCTCACCAATGAAAGTGGATGGCGAGCACCAATGGTTGACGGTTCTCCTGGTCTACTTAAATCTAACCCATCATTGGTATGATTCGACGATTCCAATTGCTCTTTAAATTGAGCGTATTTCTCTTCTGCTTTAGAGCGTAAGTCATTCACTTGCTGACCAGCTTCTCTTTTTTCTTCGTTGGGAACTGATTTCAACAACCCATAAAGGTCTTTCACAAGACCTTTAGAACCCAAAAATCGAATACGAAAAGCCTCAAGTTCTGAGGGATTTGCAATTACAAATTGCTCTATTTCACTGACAACTTTTTCTATTTCAAGCTTCATCTTTCAATTAATCTCATGCTGACGTTTCATCTGAGCTGTAACTTTTTAGCTATCTAAATTGTTAAAGAGCTCAACAAATACCGCAAATACAGTTGCGAAGGTAAGAAATTGACATACAATGTTGTTAGAGTATTTCAAAATAAGTTTATCTTTGGACTGCATGAATTCATCGCCTAATGAATAGGATGTTCAAATTAATCACTGCTCTGTCTATCATCATTTCCACAATGATGGTTACAGCATCTTGTAAAAACACGGACCCGTCTGTGTTGAAAATTTTCGTGCGATCAGCAAGCAATGAATTGTTAGAGGGGGCTCAGGTAGTTGTGGTGGGTGATTTACAATCCAATCCGCCAACGAATGTTTTTGTAGACACCCTAATAACTAATTCGTCGGGTTTCGTTGAATTTAAAATGAATAACTATTTTGATGCCGCTGGCGAATCCAACTCAACTGGTTACTTTGACGTCATCGCTAAAAAAAATACCAAAAGCGGAAGCGGTTATGTTCGCTGTCGGGCGCATTTGACTACCGTTGAAACTATATTTTTATTGAATTAAGCTTTTATATTATGAATACCACTATGAAAAAATCATTACTTTTTATTTTCATCGCAGGACTCGGAATTGCTCTTTCTTCTGGCTGCAGAAAAAAGGCCGATACCATTGCAATCATTAATGTGATGAATGTAGCCAACCAGCCTGTGTCTGGAGCACAAGTAGTACTATACGGCAAATCAACCACCAATCAACCTGCTAACGTAGTGTTGTATGATACGACGCTAACAAACTCTGACGGAAAAGCCGTTTTTAATTTCAACGATGTATACCAATTAGGTCAGGCGGGTGTTGCTATTTTAAACATAGAAGCAACCTTGAATGCGGCTATTGGCGAAGGGATTATTAAAGTTGAAGAAGAAACTACTTCAGAAGAAACCGTTTTCATTCAATAAAACGATTTATAGATTATAAAAAAACGCCGCTATAAGCGGCGTTTTTCATATATGGACAATTTCTGCTTCGTCTACCAGTGGCTCTCCTTTCATTCGAAGAAAGAGCTGAATTAAGGCAATGACATCTTTTTCGCAATAGACTTTTATTCTTTCCAAATCCCCGTCTTCATAATAAACGCGTGCAACATCAGCACCAGAAATATCATCTTTCGGCGTCGGAATTTTAAACACATGACACAACAAAGCCAATGATGTGTAGGCTTTATAGTCGCCAAATTTCCAAAGCTCCATTGTATCAAAATGGGAAATTTCCCATGGTTTTTTGCCGGCAATGTCCAAAAGAGACGGCAACTGCATACCGTTAATTAGCATGCGGCGGCAGATGTAAGGAAAATCAAACTCTTTAGCGTTGTGACCACAAAGGGCAAAATATTTTGTCATGCCATGATCATCCAACAATTGTTTAAATTGCCTTAACAGTGTTTCTTCATCATCGTGGTAAAATGATTTGATGCGCATTTGTCTGCCTGTTCTAGTTTCATTTACAAAACCGACAGATATACAAATGATTTTTCCAAATTCAGACAAGATGCCCGCGCGCTCGTTGTAGGCATCATCAAATGTTTTGTCTTCTTTTACAAGACTTCTTGTTTTTGCTTCAAATAGTTTTTTTGCATCCTCCTCTACATCTTTGTATTGGTATACTTGAGGTACTGTCTCAATATCCAAAAACAAAATCTTTTCTAATTGTACTTTTTCTAACATAATATGATCTTTCTATACTGAAGATAAGCAAAAAATTGCAGAATACGGATAATTAATCCAATTTTGCTGAAGCATAAATACTATTCAACATGGCTGAGGACCTTGTCCGTATTTCAGGAACAAAAGATGATATTTACGAGGGGCTTTTTCCTCAAATCGTTGCTTTGATTGGCAGCGAAAGAGATGTTGTCGCCAACTTGGGAAATGTTTGTGCAGCGCTAAAAGAAGCTTTTGGATTTTTATGGATTGGCTTCTACCTCGTAAAAAACGACGAATTAGTGCTTGGTCCATTTCAGGGCCCCATCGCTTGCACAAGGATTCAAAAAGGCAAGGGTGTTTGCGGAGCCGCATGGGAACAAGAGCAAACTGTCCTGGTTCCAAATGTTGATTTATTTGCCGGCCATATCGCATGCAGCTCCCTTTCTAAAAGTGAAATTGTTGTTCCTTTGTTAAAAAATGGAAGGGTTGTGGGCGTACTAGATGTAGATAGTGATGAATTAGACGCCTTTGATCAAATAGACAAGAAACACCTCGAAAAACTTTGCCAATGGATTTCAGGTTTGCTTTAAAATTGCTTCCGTTTTTGCTAGCCTTATCCTGTGCACAGGTAGGACAAATTTCCGGTGGAGAAGAAGATCTTGTAGCACCTGAACCAGTAAAGACGGTCCCTGAAAGCAAAACTTTGTTTTTTAATGCGCAATCAATAAAATTAATTTTTGATGAGTTTGTTGAACTGAACAACCCACAACAAAATATTATTATTGTTCCCAATGATGCTAAATTAAATGCTGCTTTACACAAAAAAGAACTCGTTCTATCTTGGAACGAAACACTTAAATCCAATACGACATATGTAATCTACTTTAATGCGGCAGTAAAAGATGTAACTGAAAAAAACGCTTCGCTCTTTTCATATGTGTTTTCAACTGGCGGACAAATCGATACATTACAGCAAGAAGTTCTTCTATTGGATGCCTTAAATGGTCAAGCTATATATGGTGCAACCGTTGGTTTTTTTAATGCCAAAGACAGCATAAAACCACTCTACTTTTCCAGCACTGATGCGATGGGCCGTGCTTCTCTAAAGTACCTGAAACAAGGCGAATATTACCTAAGAGCGTTCAAAGATGAAAACAAAAATCTTATCGCCGACAAAAATGAACTAGTGGGATTCAGGAATGATTTAGTTAAAATTCAAGCGGACAAATATGACACTTTAACGATTCAAATGTTTCCTCCGGAAGTAAATCAGAGTATCGTAAGTTTTGAATTACAAAGTCCCGGTGCTTTTTTAATTAGTACCTCGAATGTTGCTATTGATCCCATTTTTTCCATCAATAACAGCGTGCTAGACAATAATCGTGTTCGAAAAATTGACGAAACACATTTTAAATTATTTCCAGTTCAACTTGGTGCTGGTGATTATAAAGTGCTAATTGATGAAAAGGGAAATCAAGACTCTTCCAATCTTCGTACAAGTGAAAAAGAATTGCTACTGCCTCTAAAAATAACTTCAGCCTCAGGGGATGAATTTATCGTGCCAGAGGAAACAATATCATTGTCCGTAAATGGGCTTTTGAAAATTGTTGACACATCCAAAATCTCCATTTACAATGAAAAGGACAGTATTAATCGCATAAATTACACTTTTAAATTTACGCAAGATGTACTTCAATTGCTACCCGCGGAAGTATTAAGCGGTACTTTCATCGTTAAATTGCTGCCCGGTGCCTTGACGGCTGAGGGAGGTCAGTTGTCTGAGGGCTACTCAAAAACGTTCCGCTTTAAATCGGAGGAAGAATTAGGCGTTATTCATGTTTCAATTAGTGGATTTTCTGAGAAGCTTATTTTGGAGTTAATAAAAGAAAAAGACGCAGTTGCACAAAAGCAATTATTAAGTGGGGAACAAACAACATTTGAAAAGCTTTTGCCTGGCGAATACCTATTAAGAGTGACTGAAGATGCAAACGGAAACGGAAGATGGGATAGCGGAAATGAAACTTTAGGGCTTCAACCTGAAAGGGTTTTGCTGTTTTCAAAACCAACCAAGGTTCGACCAAACTGGGAATACAATCTAAAAATTAATCCATCAGGCAATTATGAATAATGACAACACATCTGTTCCGTTTCTCCAAAGCTGGAAAATATGGGCTGGTGTTTTGATTGGATTACTAGTTGTTATCTTTCTTTTTCTTCACTATCTAAATAGTCCGAGATTCATTTTAGCCCCAACTGGGAGTGGGACGCACGAATGGATTGACGCTAATCACAACGGAAAAGTAGACTTTGGATTAGAAAGTGATTTTACTGTTTCCGCTTCTGGAAATTACAGAAAAGAGGTGTTTGCAGATGTTTTAAAACAAATAAACTGGTCTGTTCAATCACTGATATGGTTAAGTTTAGCATTTCTTTTTATGGCGCTACGAGATGTGTTTTATATGATCCGTATTCGCACATTAACCGGTCATTCTCTTACTTGGGGGGCTTCATTTCATGTTATCATGCTGTGGGAATTTGCATCGGCCCTTTCTCCAGGAGTAATGAGCGGTGCAGCTGTTGCAATGTTTATTCTTAAAAAAGAAAGAATCCCGCTAGGCAAAGCTACCGCAGCCGTCATGGTAACAGCCATACTTGACAACTTATTTTTCATTTTGCTCATTCCTGTGGTGTTTTTTCTTTTTGGTGGAGAACTTCTGTTTCCATCTGGGAATATTGGCCTAAGCAGTGCTTATTGGATTTTCTGGGGCGGTTTTTCAATTATCACATTGTTGTTTTTGTTTTTCTTTATTACTCTTTTCATTTATCCAAGATTTATTAAGGTGGTGTTTCAATTCATTTTTTCAATTCCTTTATTTAATCGATGGAAAGTTGGTGCATTAAAAACCGCAGAAGAAATTCAACTCTCTTCTGTGGAAATGAAGGGTTTTAGATCTCTCAAATGGTTGAAAATCATTGGATCGACATTCGCAAGTTGGATTTCACGGTTTTTTGTAATTAATTTTTTATTGGCTGCTTTTGTGCCAATTTATTTTAAAGAGCATCTGTTAGTTTTTGCAAAACAATTCATTCTCTGGTTGTTTATGCGAATGAGTCCAACTCCTGGGGGAAGCGGTTTAGCCGAATATGCCTTTGGTGAGTTGATGGCGCCATTTGGAAAATCAGCATTCGTCATTTTAGGACTAGCATTTCTCTGGCGGATACTATCATACTATTCTTACCTCATTATTGGGGCAATTATTCTTCCTCGTTGGTTAAGAAAGAAATTGTAGCAATTCATTTTTAAAAATGCGGTACGCTGTAGTGCATAGAATTAACCCTATTAAATATACGATCTCAGGAAAAACCCAAAAAAACGTTATACCGTAAACCATCCCTATTAGCGCAAGAAGTATGATGTTTTCTTTAAAGTGTACGTTCCACAGCCTGCTCATCGACACTTTTTCATGCTGTTTTTGAGCAATAAACTCCAATTTGAACCGCTGAAAACCGACCATAAAAAGTAATGGAACTAGCAGGTATCCTTGTTCTATTCCAAGGTCTTTGTACGACCAGAAAGCAACTATTTCTTTTGAAAATGAAATTCCATGTTCAATCAATTTTACGCTTAAGTGCACTAATAAAACTGCTGTCGCCATAAAAATTAGGCTCAAGAAAGGATAGACTACATTTTCTTGCCATTTTCCGCCTTGTACTTGAAGTATTTTTTTGCTTTTAAAATACATAAACACTTCTGAAGCAATAAGATCTAACAAATAAAACAGTACTATGAAATATAAATTCCAATTCCAAAAAAAATAGCCCAATAGAGGGATTAATGCATCGCCGAACGACTGCACATATTTTTGATTAACGCGCATTTTTTAGTTTATCCGCTCGTTCTCTCGACATTTCAAAATTTGGGTCATATTTCAACGCCTTACCATAGGATTGTAGCGCCTGAGAAACGTCTCCACTCTCTTCATAGCACATCCCTAGGTTGTGCCATGCCTGCACGAAACGGGGCTCAGTCTGTAAGGCAGACTTATAATAATAGATTGCGCTGTCTATTTCTTTATAGTTGTATTGCTTTATCACACCAATTTGATTCAGGGCTTGATAATACGCCGTATCTAATTGAATCATTTTTCTATACAGAGCGAGCGCTTTTACCGGCTGATTAAACAATTGATAGGCAAAGGCAAGTGAAAATAAAACGTCAGGGTTTTTCGGTTGCAAACTAACCGCAGTGCGGTAATATTCTAAACAAATTTCATTGTTTTCGGATTGATATAGCGATCCCAACATGAGGTACGCTTCAAAAAATTTAGGATCTTGTTGAACAGCCGTTTCATAAGAAGATTTTGCTAACTCTCGCTTATCTAAAAACAAATAGTTAGAGCCTTTTAAGACATATGCATCTCTGTAGCGTTTATCTATTCTTAAAGCTTTATTTATCAACTTAAATGATTCCTCAAAATCCATTTGTTGACTATATGTTGATGCTAGGGAAACCAATACTTTTGGGTCTTTGGGTCTTTTTTTAAGGGCAAACTTATAGTGCCTTTGAGCGGCGGAAACATCTGTTGTTATACTTCTGTCTGGTTTATTATTTAAAATATCGGCAAATAATAATCGTGCCTCGATATTATTACTATCTATTCTAAATGCTTTCGCCCCATCAGCTGTCGCCTTGTCGAATTCGCCCTTTTTTAAATATGTGTTTCCCCGCTCTACCAAAAGACCTACACTGTCCGGATACAACACCAAAAGGCTGTCTATGTCAACGGCTCCTATCGACGGTTTTTTGTTGTCACCACATGAACACAAAAGAAATAGGAAAAAAACTGGGAAAATGTATTTCATGAACCTTCTTATTCGAACAACAAATTTAATTGAATTGCTTTGATAATAGTCCTTCCATCATCAATCATTCAATAGTTAATCTTTGTGTGATTTATTATACCTTTGTAACATGAAAAGAAATTTCATATCATTTTTACTCGTTGCGATTTTCATTTTTGTTGCAGAACAACTTTTCTCACAAGGATGCTCGCAATGTAGACTGATGACAGAGCAAGGAAGAGAATTGGATGAAAACTCATTTGGAACTAACATTAATTCAGGGATTCTTTACTTAATGGCCATCCCTTATTTACTATTGATGTTCCTGTTTCGAAAGAAAATAATTTCTTTGTTCAGGGGTTTCGCAAAAAAATAATTAGAACCGGCTCTGATTGCGTGTCTTAAACAACGCATGACTTAAATTAGTATAGGATAAAGAAAATTCTATAGATCCTCCTGTATATGCTTTTCGCATTGAAGAGACTGTTGCGTCATAAGAAACCCCTAATTTAAAGCCTCGCCAATCAATTAGCACCGTCGGACATAAGGCATCCTTCAAACGATAAAACATTCCAAAAGCAAAGTACGCATCCTGATTATACCCTGTAATTTTTGTGCCATCCTTCAAACGATATTTTAAAACTGTACCGAAAATTGTTTCGAAGTGTGGTCCTTGAATAAATTGAACCGCACTCGCGTCAATTGACCAGTCTGACATCGCAATATCTGAGTTGATAGATGTATGTATTACAAACTTTCGATAGAGCCTTCCTCCATCTAAGGAATTAAATTGCATCATAGGTCTGTTTAAGTGGTAACCACCTAATCCGAATTGAACTTTAAAATTATCCTTTCTCTGAAATGAATTTTTACTTGCATCGTATACATACAAGAGTCCTGCTGAAGCATCAATATGGCGATAACCACTTAAACCATTTGACTCGCCAGAAAGTACTGATTGGTCATACTCACTGCCATTCCATTGAGATGAAAAAGTTAGCGCAGTATAATCTGCTTTTCTACTTGTAAAACCTCCTTGGATTCCAGCTGAAAACGTGTGTCCTCCACCCACCGGCAATATTCCGCTAACTGTTAGTGAACCTGATTGTGTGCCAAACTTTGAGTCTCCACCAATATCATTATAAAACAGGGCTCCGAGTCCAACATGGGCTTTATCGCGATAACTGTCTTTTCCAAGGTTTATATCTGCAGCAACCGAAGAGGTCATAAATTGAGTTCCCGCTCCCAGCCACTGGTTTCTATGATTTATTGTGATTCGCTCCCAGCCATCATAAACACCGGCGCAAGCTGGATTTATGAGAAGTGGAGTCTGTGCTGTTTGAGAAAAATGAATATCTTGTGCAAACAAAGTGCTAGTTGCAATGAGAAAAACAGCGTTTAAAAATCCTTTTTTCATACTCATCGGATTAGCGTAATATTACCAGAACGAGTTTCATCTTTACCGTCATCTAAACGCACCTCTAAAACATAAGCATACACACCTGCATTGCATGGCTGACCGTTAAACGAGCCATCCCAAGCAAAGCTTTTATCACTTGTACTCAATATTTTATTTCCCCAACGATCATAGATTGATAAAGTAAATCGTACAACATTCTTCCCAACTATGAGTGTAAGTGTTTCGTTTTCTCCATCTCCTTGACCGTTTGGTGAGAACCCCGTTGGAACGAAAATTCCTTCTATACATCCTGCTCCTGCTGGAATTGGATCACATGGATCAAAAGGATTTGAACCATCTGCAACCTCGGTAACATCTAAAACACCATCACCGTCGCAATCAGCACCAGATAATATTGGCTGTGAAATAAGCAGTGTGTCATAAGAACAAGGGTCGTTCGGAATTGTACCACTTGTTGCTTCTGCTGCATCTGTCACACCGTCGCCATCTGTGTCAGTTTGACAACCAGGCAGTGTGTCGTCTGGGTCGCAAGGGTCAAGTGGATTAGATCCGCCCGAAATCTCTTGCCCATCGTTTATAGCATCCCCATCTGTGTTTGGATTTATTGGGTCTGTACCTGCGGTATTTTCTTCAGCATTTGTTAGACCATCACCATCTTGATCACAAAGACCAGCATTTGGGTTAGGTATACATGGATCTGCGTTTGCTGGATCTAATTCATCACTTACCTCATCTCCGTCGGCATCAAGAATAGAAGCTTCCAAAGCATCTATTATTCCATCACCATCTGTATCCAAAGGAGTAGATGGATTTGCTCCTATTTCTGCGCAATCGTTCTCTCCATCACCATCCGTATCGGGATTGTTTGGATTGGTGCCAGCAAGCACTTCGTCTGTGTTTAAACAACCGTCGCCATCCAGATCTGGTGTTTCAGGAATAAAGAATGCCACTATGTTTTCCGCGCCATTTATATTCAAGCTGTTTGAATCTGACGTTATTGGGCTATCCAATGGGCCCGTCGTGTACTCCCAATGATCAAATACGTATCCGGGTAGAGGTCTTGCCACAAGGTTTGTTGCTATACCACCAAAATACTGAGTCGACCATGGATAACTCGGTGCCCATATAGAATTCACCTTGATCTCACCGGAATTCACGGGAGAGACATTAAAGGTAACTGTGTACGGACCAGTTAGACTATAGCAGTCTATTAAACCTTGCTCAAGTGCCGCACATCTATTGTCTATAAACGTTTTTAGCTGTTGCACCCTAGATTGCCAGCCCGAAAATGTACCACCCCACTTTGCAACCTGAGCACCCATTTCAGGAGATATTTCATTCACCATACTATCCAGCAATTGATGCATATAGTCACACGAAAAATAAGTATTTACTAAATCGACGTATCGTGTGATATAATATTGCTCGACTTGTGGGTTTTCATTTATTAATTTTTGAATGATTTCTGTGTGTCCTTGTCCACCAGGATTGGGTAAGTTTTCAACATTACAAGGGTCTGCATTGGCACTTGGATCGGGGATTCCGGTGTAATTATAATAATGACCAAAAGAAGCATCCATGTCCCAGAGCACATATCTCCATTTCTTTTTATCACCAAGAGGATCCATCCCCCTCCACCATGCGGTATTCCAATTTAACCAGTCTTGGCTGACAACATAGGAATTAAACATAAAATAATCACACAGCGATTCCCAATTTAGCAAACTATCTACGTATGCAAAATTTGTAGCGTTGCCCATGTTGTTTGAGGCGATATAAGCAACCAAATTATCCCATGATGGTTGAGCGTTGGGCGCGCCATATTCTTCCCATGTACCCCCCCATGTTTTCAGATATTGAAGATTAAATTTATCCTGATTGAAATAATAATCCGTGTAATCGTGATCGTCTGCTTTTTCTCGAATTTCGTACACTCCCCAATATTGCCCATTCAAATAAACCACACAAGGCCTATAGGTGCGTTCATCCAGTTTCATGTCGGCTCGAATAGAAAGTGTGTGTATAAAGGCGTCGCGAATGTGGGCGCCATTTTCAAAAGGATAATTATCACTTGCCGCAGGCTTTAAAATAACCCGTTGAAAATTGTCTCGTGTTTTATCAGGAAAAATCTGATGCTCAAGCTCTGCCGCATATCCAAACTCATCACGTGTTATGTAATCAAACCCTCGCTGATCATATGCCCAAGAATCGTTGCCATGTTTATTAAATTCGCCCTGACCCTCATCAATAAACAACCCGTTTTCCTCAAACAATTCAAAGGCACCAACCTTTAAACTACCAGCTTGATTGCCGTTTGCAACTAGATCAAATACTTGTTGACTGCAAACGGAAACAACAGGAACGGTGTGCGTTACCCCTATGAAATAAGTATTTGTTTCAATAAAAGAAGGTTGATCTGTTCCAAATGCAGCGGCCCTAAGAACCGTTGTTGATGTAATTGAAATAGGCCCCGAATACACTGTTGAAGTTGAGGTTGGATTTGTTCCATTTGTCGTGTATCTGATTGTTGCCGTTGGGTCAGAACAAGTTATTGCAACAGTTTGAGCTCCCGTATAAAATCCTGGCGACAAACTCATTACAGGAGTAGGGATATAAAAGTTTTGTCCGCCGGTGTTGTTTGCGGCAGGTGTTGGTGTTGTAAAAAGTTTCCATTCACTCGCTCCATTTGAGGCGCGGCCTATCGAATGGTCAGCCTTTGTCATGTGTATCATTTTTAAAGAGTCAACAACTACACCTGATGGATTAGTAAGAATTATCCATTCGTTAGAAGTTTGTTTTAAATTAAAGTTCGGGTGATACTGTGTTCCGCTCACCAAATTTCTTTTTGAGCAATAAATCATTTTGAACCCGTTTGCGGCAATTGATCCACTTGGTATTTGCCACTTCATTAAATTATTGGCCTTATCAGAAAGATAGTAGCCAGTTAAGTCTATGGGGGCGGTTCCTGAATTGTATAATTCTACCCAATCTTCACGCTCTCCAAAGGCATCTGTTATTCCATTCACATTGGAACAAGAATATTCGTTGATTACAATCTGCGAAAAAGAAGAAGAAAACAGGAGGAGAAAAAATGTTGTTAGTATAATTGGCTTCATAGTTTTGCGCTTAGGTACAAACCCTTTTTCATTTAAAGTCGTCTAATATTAATAAATTATTAAATGAATTCTACCTTTACAGACGTTTATTCTAATAAAATGGTTGTTTATATTAATTCTTTAACCTTGTCTATATGATTCGACTCATTCAAAACTTTAGCTTTTTCATTTTTTTAGTTGTTTTTGTGTCCTGTTCTAAATACGAAGGAACGGGAGGAAAGGGGTCCATTACAGGTAAAATAAATATTACCCAAAAATTATACGTAAATGGTGTTTTAACTCAAAGCGTTAACCTTAGCGGTGCAAAAGAAGATGTTTACATTGTTTATGGTGATGAGGATCTTGTTTACGACGATAAGACAGAATGTAATTATGATGGAACATTCAAATTTGATTATTTACAACCTGGTACTTATACAATTTTTGCCTACAGTGAAGTTTTTCATACTGGTCCTAACTTAACCAACAACGACGATGATTATTATACCAATGAAGTTGTTAAACAAACCGTTGAGTTGACCAAAAATTCTTCGAGCGATTTAGGTACTATAACGCTCATCAAATAATGCGTTGGATAAGTCTTTTATTAATCACTCTTGCTTCTACCGCTATTTTTTCACAGCGCCAATCTGGTAGGGTATGGACGCAGATTGGTGTCAAAGGAGCCGTTTCTCCGAAATTGGATTGGTCTATTGATGTTACTAATCGGTTCGGATCTGATGGTTTAGAAACCTTTTTCACACAAGCATCCTTAAAATATAAATTGAAAAAATGGATTCGCCCGTCACTAGATTACCGCTCCATTTTAGACAAGGATAAATACAAGAATTACACTCTATCCCATCGTCTGAATGTAAATGCCGACTTTAAAAAGCAAGTAAAACGATTTTCATTGGGCGCGCGACTGCGGTATCAGTATTCCTTTCAATCGTTGCAGGGTTCCAAAAAATACGATGCTGAGTTTGACCAAGCAATTCGTATTAAACCTCACGTTGCTTATGATATTAAAAAAAGTGGTTTCGGACCTCTTTGCAGTATTGAGTATTTCTACAACCCTACCTATTCTGAATTAGGTCAAAGATTCACGAAATATAGACTGTTCATTGGCACACAATTGGAACTTAATGGTCCACATGAACTTGCGTTTGGGTATATGTTAGATCGTGAAATAAACACCCCTAATCCTGATACAAAACACATATTAAGCATCTCCTACTCATACAATCTAAGCGCGATAAAAAGAAAAGACGATAAAACAGAGAAAAAATCAGGGGGCAACGACCTCTTCAACGAGTAGTCCAACATCTAACACCTCATCCACAAGCGAGTTTGTTATGCCTTGCTCGAGTTGAAAAACATATTTACCCGGCTCAGGAAGTTTTCTCTTTCGGAAATAAATGCTGTTTTCAACGATAGTTCCTGTTTTCTTTCCGGCCCATGTCCCATCTGGATTTGTTATTTTTATTTCAAAGGGCTCACGTGCTTTTTGACCATCCGGAGTCGTAGTACTCATATAAATCCACAAATTCGAATATTTGTACTCCGTAGTGGTTCTGAGAGTTAAAACAAAATTGTATTCTTTCGTTGTATCTTTAATTTCTACTGTAAATGATGGTTTAACATTTTGAGGCCACTCATTACCGTTAAACCCATACGATTTTTCATACGTTGGTGTAGATGAGCAGCTTACCAACACAACCAAGAATAGTATTAAAGAAACTATTTTAACTGTTGTTTTCATTGTTCGCGTTAGGATTGTTTCCGCTGCCCGGTTTACGATTCTTATTACGGTTATTTCTGCGTTTATTTGATGGTGGTCTTGTACCCTCTGCCTGCTGCGATGACGAGTTGGTTGGCTGAGCTATGACAGCTTGATTTTCAACGCCCTCACGTCTTGCCTGAGGTTTTTTCTTTTTCTTTTTAGCCTTAAATGCATGTTCAAACCTGTTTAAACTATCCTGACCCACTACATTGGAATAATCCGGTTCTTTAACCACTACTTCCTCCTTGTATTCGCTCAATTCTTTTGGTTTTTTCCCATCTTTATTGAGTCTTATTATTTCTCTAACCCTTTCAGGATCAAGAGGAATTAATCCAGAACCTATCGCTGCATCACCTTCGTATGCGTACCACATTTGTCTTTTAAAAACATCCGTTTTAATGTGAAACGCAGATCCCTTTTCCGTTTGTAAGCGTGTATCTGATTTCGGGAAGGATTTGATCGCATCAAGGTACATGTCGAGCTCATAATTCAAACAACACTTCAATTTACCACATTGCCCAGCCAATTTTTGAGGATTAAGTGATAACTGCTGATATCTCGCTGCTGATGTTGAAACAGAGCGAAAATCGGTCAACCAAGTGGAGCAACAGAGCTCTCTTCCGCAAGAACCAATACCACCCAATCTCGAAGCCTCTTGACGAGAACCTATTTGCCTCATTTCCACACGTATCTTGAATTGATCGGCCATATCCTTGATCAATTGACGAAAATCTACACGACCTTCCGCAGTGTAATAAAATGTTGCTTTGCTAAGGTCTCCTTGGTATTCGACATCAGAAATTTTCATTTCTAGATGCAGATTAACGGCAAGCGTGCGCGATTTGTACATCGCCTCTTTTTCAAGGTCTCTTGCTTGCGACCATTTATCAATATCTTCCTGATTCGCTATTCGGAGTATCTTTTTAGCTTCCATGGGTTTAAATCCGGGAGCTTTTTTCTTCACTTGAATTCTGGCAAGTTCTCCAACTACAGAAACGACTCCAACATCATATCCAGGACTGGTTTCTACCACTACAACGTCTCCAACATGAAGCGTCAATCCTTTCGAATTTCTGTAAAAGTTCTTCCGACTATTTTTAAATCGGATTTCTACTATATCATAGGGTGTTTGTCCTCCTGGTAAAGCAATGTTTGCCAACCAGTCATACACCTCGAGTTTGTTGCAACCACCAGAACTACAAGTGCCGTTGTTTTTACATCCACGTGGCGTTCCTCCACCACTACTGCAATTTGAACAGCCCATTTATTCTGAAATTATTTTCGTAAAAATATAAAATTATTCCGTGCCGAAACTACCAAGAACTGTTATATGTCTTTAAGCAAAATGAATATAGCGCATTACTTTAAAACACAAGCTCATAAATAATATCTTGGCATTTGCGTTGCGCTCAAGGTGATAGTGCGCATCATTAAAGGTTTTCATAAAGTCTGCTAAATTTTTTCCTGTAATAAATTTCGAAAAGTTCTTTAAAAAAAGCTCTTCGTCCGCAGAAACTCTTGTCAGTTGATCGTCCGTATAATTCTTTAAAATACTTTGACGAAACATGTGTAAGCTATACTCTAAAAAAATCTTTTGTCTTTCCTTGGTTAACATAGCGGTTGTTTCGGCCCAATCAAGCATTGGAATTACATCTTTTTTGTAACACACCCGCATTAATTGAATAAACCTTTCGCGCAATTCATTTTGATCCGACTGATGATCAATAAGTTCCGCTGCCAAAACAAGATCTCCTTCTGATCGGGCCACAAGGCCCTCCACTTCCGCTGAACGAACACCTTTGTGTTGCAAGAAAATCCTCAAATCCTCAGAATGTAGTCGTGGAATTCTCAATGTTTGGGTCCTTGAAACGATTGTGGGTAAAAGTTGTTCTGACTGCTCAGCCAGAAGAATAAAAACTGTGTCTTTTGGCGGCTCTTCCAACATTTTCAACAATTTATTCGAACAATGCGTATTCATTTCTTCGGACATCCAAATTATCATGATTTTATATCCGCCCTCAAAAGACTTAAGGCTCAATTTCCTTAAAATATCCTGACTCTCCTCTGTTCCAATGATTGGCCGACGCTCTTTTTCATCAATTCTGGAAAGCCACTCTTTTAAAGAAAAATAAGGGTTTTCTATTACCTGCTTTCGCCATTCATGAATGAACTGATCAGAAGTCTTTCCTAAAGATTGAACAACAGGAAAAGAAAAATGAAGATCTGGATGTTGCAACGCAATCACTTTTTTACAGGAGGGGCATGCTCCACAGCTATCAAGCTCTTGGCGATGCTCGCAGAACAAATACTGAACAAACGCCAACGCCAGCGGGAGGCCACCAAAACCAGCTTTTCCATGAAATAATTTAGCATGACTCACAGTGCCCTGCCGGGCTTCCCGTATGAGTTGATCTTTCTGCTCTTGCAGTCCTGTAACATCTTTGAATTGCACGCCTTAAAGTTACATGATTTTGGAATTGTATTTGATTTTGAAGTCTCCAAAAACTTTTCTATTATCTTTAACACATCTAATTTCTATTTAAAACCATGAAGAAAATAATACTTGTTTGCGGATTGCTTGTTTGTGGACAATCTTCTGTTGTATTTGCGGGGGATAAATCATCCATTACAACTAATTTTAAAAAAGAAGCTGTTACTGTGACTGTTCAGGTGCTTTCTGCGGGAAAACCGGTAAAGGGGGCTTTAGTTAAAGTTGTATCCCTTGTCGGCAACATTACAATTGGTGCTGGAACAACGGATGAGGGCGGTAAAGCAATAGTAGCCATTCCAACATATAACAAACAACTCATTAGTATTCAAGTTTCACACAGCATGTTTCGTGAAAACAGGTTGGATGATATTGCTTTAGAAAATGGCAAAACGTATGGCATTCAGCTCAAAAGTAGAACAGAATCGGCAGACGAAGTTACCGCTGAATCATCAGAAAAGGTAAATAAATTAGAAGAAAAAACTGTTAAAAACGAAGAAAAAGAAAGCCAATACCGCAACGATGCAGAAAAATATGCAGCAGAAAAGGAAAGGGCCGCGGCTTCAAATGAGCAACTGAGGAAGGAAAGAGAAGAAACGGAGAAATCCGCTTCGGAAAAGCAGTCTGCTGCTGATAAACAAAAATCAGACGCTGAAAAAACGAAAGAGGAGGCGGAAAGAGTTAAAGCTGCTGAAACAGATCGTTTAAATGAAGAATCAAGAAAAAGAGAGGCGGAAATAAAGCAGCGACAAGAAGACGAGGAAGAGCGCTCAAAAGTATTGGCGGCTGCAAAACTAGAAAGCGCCAAAGAAAGTGAAGAGCGAGCTAAAAAAGAAGCTCAAGAAAAACAAAAAGATCAAGAAAAAGAAAAGAACGAAGCTGAAAAGCGTGCTGATGAGCAAGAGAAAAAAGCGCGTGATGAAAAAGAAGCTGCAGAAGAAAAAGCAAAAGACGCTAAAGATAAAGCAGACAAAGAAAAAGAGGCTAAAGAAGATGAAGAACGTAAAGCCGAAAGAGAAGAAGATGCCAAAAAAGAGGCTGAAAAAGAAGAGAAAGAAGCTGAAAAAGATTTAAAAGAGGCTGAAAAAGAAGAGAAAGAAGCTGCTGAAAAGAAAGAAGCTGCAGATGCTTTAAAAGATAAATTAGCTGATCTGGATGAAGAGCAAAAAGAAATCGATGATGCCAGAAAAGAACTAAAAAAAGAACAAAAAGAAATCGATAACAAAATGAAAAAGGGCAAAAAACTTGATAAGTTGAAAAAAGCCCAAGAAAAATTAAATGAAAAAAATGCCGAATTAGACGAGCGACAAGAAAAGCTTGATCAAAAACGCAAAAAGGCAATTAAAAAATCCAAATAAATGAAGGCGGTTTAAACCGCCTTTTCTTTTCAAACTTGTTCGCTAAATTCAAATATCATTTTTTGCTCCACTTTATAATTTTAATGTGGGGATTTACAGGGATTCTGGGAAAACTGATTCATCTGGATGCGTATATCATTGTTTGGCATCGTTTACTAATCGCTGTATTGGGGCTTTTTACAGTGCTGCTTCTGTTAAAAAAAAGTGTGTTGCCACTTCATAAAAGTCATTTTTGGAAAAGTCTGGGCGTTGGTGTTGTTGTTGCTTTGCATTGGATGACTTTTTACAAATCAATAGAACTTTCAACGGCATCATTAGGCATTTTGTGTCTTTCAACGGCTACTTTACATGTTACATGGCTCGGACCCCTTATAACAAAACAACGTTTTTCCTGGGTTGAATTTCTAATGGGATTGATTGTTATTTATGGAATTTACTTTGTTTCTACAGACTTCAATGCCAACGATTTCAAGGCATTACAATATGGGCTTTGTTCTGCCTTTTTTGCTGCGCTTTTTTCAGTGTTAAACGCACGTCTTTCAAAAGACATTGAGCCCTATAAAATGAGTTTATACGAATTGTTTTCGGCCTTTGTTTTTCTCAGCTTCTTGTTGTTGTTTTCAGGAAAACTGACTCAAGAAGTTTTTGAAATGACCTTGTCTGATTTTTTGTGGCTACTCTTTTTAGGTTTACTGTGCACATCTTTTGCCTTTCTTGCTTCAATTGAGGTTGTAAAAAGGTTGGGCGCTTTTACTTTTTCTTTGAGCGTTAACCTTGAGCCTGTTTACACAATAATTTTAGCAATTGTGATTCTTCATGAAGACGAATTGCTGAATAGAAATTTTTATTTCGGGTCTGTACTAATCGTTTTAGTAGTAATAGCAAATGCTTTTTACAAATCTCGTTTTAATAAAGAAAACGCCTCTGTTGACTAGCGCCGTTTTTCAATAAACGAAAGCCAATTTTTTGATTGTGTTTCATTGAGCACCCTTGGGAATTTGTTCTGAGAACCCGCCTTCCCAATTGAATCCATAAACTGATAAAAAACGGCTGTATCTAAAATGGTTAATACAGGATCTTTCAAACTGTATTTTCTCGCTGATGCATAATCATCATTGAGAGATGCCAACTCTTTATCAATCTTTGACATAATTACTTCAGGCTCTATTTTTGAATTGGTTCCTATAAACCATTCTTGCCTCAGCGTGTCGTGATTAGCATGAATACAAAATTCAGAAATCTCTACTTTTTCTCTTTCAGCAACTGCATTAATAGCTGAATTTATATTGTCTAATGAGAGGTGCTCTCCCACCAAGCTTAAAAACTGCTTGATTCTACCGGTAATTTTTATTTCTCGCTCATTTACATCAATAAAACGAACGAGATCGCCAATCATATACCGCCAAAGGCCGGCATTTGTGGAAATAACCATTGCATAATCCACGCCCTCCATTACTTCACTTATTGTGTATGCCGTATGATGATCTTTCAAGTTCCCGTGTTCATCAAAATGATCACTATTGAATGGCACAAATTCATAAAATACACCTGTATTTAACAACAATCGCATTCCTTTGCTGTTGACAGACTGCTGATATGCAAAATAACCCTCACTGGCCAAGTAAGTATCAAGTAAATGGATCTTTTTTCCTAGTACTTTTTCAAGTCTTGGTAAATACGGCTGCATAAATACTCCGCCGTGAATATAGACTCCTAAATTTGGCCATATTTCATGTATGTTTTTAAGGTTGTAACGCTCAACAACCTTTTCCATTAGCATAATACACCAACTAGGGACACCCGCAATAATTCCAATGTTCCAATCTGGTGCTTTTTCAACCATTTTTTCCATCTTCGTGTTCCAGTCCTTGATGCCGGCGATTCTATTCCCAGGTTTAGTAAACGGATTAACAACGAAGGATGTGTATTTTTTCAATATTCCACTAAGGTCTCCTTCAATGTGTGATTTTTTGCGGGTTAATTTAGTGCATCCACCCACAGCTAATATGCTTGAACTAAACAATTCTTCAGGTAAGTCCAACTCATGAAGTGTGGAAATTTGTCTAAGGCTTGTTTTTTGAAATGATCGAATCATTTCTTCGGTAACTGGAATCCTTTTACTTGGTGATCCCGTTGTACCTGAAGACAGAGCAAAATGTTTTATTCGTCCCGGCCAAGTATGATCCTTTTCGCCGGCAATTGTTAAACGCAACCACTCCTTGTAAAATTTATCATAATCCGTTATAGGAACACGAGACTGAAAAGCCTCTACTTCATCGGACGATGTCCTAACTTCAGAAAACCCAAATTCCTGTCCAAATCTTGTCCATTGCGCTTTTTCCAACAGCTGTTCGAGCGTATTGAGTTGGTTTGTATATTCCTTCCCTTTATTATAATTTCTTTTGTAAGAAATTGCAGTTGTTTTCTTGATCAGTTTTCCAATGATCGGCATAGGCTTATTTGCTTTGTACAAAGTTAAACATCTCTTTTAAAAGTTGTTCTTGATCTTTTAGTAATGAAAAAGAATCATTTACTTAAAATAGAAAAAATGTTTATTACTACATTTGCATACTAAAACCAGAAATATTGCCTCTATGAGCAGAAAAAATTTCATTGTACCTCATGATTTCACCGAAGTCGCTGACATTGCTTTACAACATGCTATTGCAACAGCAAAGCCATTAAATGCTCAAGTTTATGTGCTACATGTGGTGGCGAAAGAAAAAAACATTCGTGAGGCTGAAACAAAGCTGAATGAAATAATTTCTGCACACAACACAAGTGGCGCAGACCTTGTTCCTGTTGTTCGTGTTGGAAGTATTTTCGAAGATATTGGAGAATTTGCAGCAGAGCACCATGCTGAATTAATCTTTATGGGAACTCATGGCGCTCATGGTTGGCAACACATAACTGGAAGCCATGCATTGAAAGTAATTACTAGCTCTACTGTACCATTCATTGTTGTTCAGGAAAAAGGTGTTAAAGAAACGGGATACGATGACATCGTTGTTCCTATGGACCTTAACAAGGAAACGAAACAAAAACTTGCTATTGTTGCAGATTTAGCTGCTTTTTTTAAATCTCGTGTTCACGTTATCACACCAGACGAAACAGATGAATTTCTTCGTCATCAAGTAAAGGCGAATATTCAATTCGCAAATAAGTTTTTCAAAGAGCGTGGGATTGAAATTACCACAACTCTTGCTCCGTCAAGTGGCTTCGACAAGGAAGTAGTAAAACATGCTGTGAACATTGATGCAGACTTAATTGCAATCATGAATCTGAATAGAAGTAATTTCTTAGGAACAATTACAGCAAACTATGAGCAATATATCATTACTAATGATGCTAAAATTCCTGCGCTGGTTGTGAATCCAATTGACAGCCCATATGGACAAAGCGTATTGTTTAGTTAAAACATTACATTTGTATAATAAAGCCCGGTGAATCGGGCTTTATTAATTTTTAACATTTTGTTTTAATCAATGTATTCGTTCTTATCGAGTCGAGCTTGAACCTCTGCAATGTTTTTTAATTTTTTATCTTGTCTTGTTTTTATAGATGTTTCGGTAAAGTACTTATGCATGTTCAAAAAGGATATTTGTATCTCGTCCCATTTTCTATCGCTGTCTATTTTTCCATGTTCTTTAAGTTCTCTTCGCAATTTATCTGCTATTTCATGGAAGTCTTCTCGACCTAAATAATCAAGGTCAGCATCGCACATAATTTCTTCGAGTTTGTTTTTTGGTTGATGTGGTATCTGCGTAACATAAATCAGCTCCTTTATCGTTTCAATATGTTGATGGGTATACCCATATTTAGGGAGAATCTCATCCGCTAAACGCGCTCCTACCGGCTCGTTTTTATCATATTGTTCCACAAATCCAGCATCATGATATGTTGCCGCAGACTTTAATAAGAAAAGCCCTTCATCTGTTACCCCCTCCATTAACGCAATGCGTTCAACCGCTTTTACCACATCTTTTGTGTGATCGATACTATGGTAATGTAATTTTTCCGAGAGCCCTTTTTCTAAAACTTTAATAATGTGTCGCTCTGCTTTGTAATAATTAATAGAGCTATAGTGGTGCAGATTAACTATTTGATGAAAACGTTCGTTTGGATATATTCCTTCACCGTTGACAGATAATTCGGGTTTAATTCTTTCAACCGTATACATATCAATTAACCCCATTCCCTTAGACTGCACTTTCCCCCTAAAAACACACTCAAAATAGGGTTCAACTAGTACGAACGTTTTTCCTGAAATAGTTACCTTTCCTGGCTCACCCAACATTTCCATCCGTTGCGCCTGATTTACAGTAGAGCCCCAAATATCATAAGCTAAACGCTCGCTTCCAATTACCCCGGCCGTTACCTCTCCAGTGTTTATTCCTAATCTAAGTTCCCAATATTCATCATTTGTAATGATTGCCTCATTCTTGAGTTTTCGCATGTACTCTTGAATTTGAAGAGCGGCAATACATGCGTCAATTGGATTGGTGTTATTACGAACAGGCACACCTCCCGCACACATATAAGCGTCCCCAATCGTTTTTATTTTCTCTAAGTTATTTTTAACGATAATTTCATCAAATTTTCGAAAATAAACATCAAGCTTACTAACGAGTTCTGTCGGGTTCATGTGCTCGGCAATTTTGGTAAACCCAACGAAATCTGTGAACAATACAGACACCGTTTTATAAGCTCTTGCGCTTGCTTTTCCTTTGTTTTTTAACTCCTCAACGGTTTCTGCTGGAATAATGTTCTTTAAAAGCTTTTCTGTCTTATCTTTTTCTATCTGCAACAATCCCTGTTGCTCTTCTACCTTATTCTTTTCTTCTTGCAGCTGCTGTTTTTGATTTTCAATTTTTTCATTTTGAGCCCTTATTTCCCTTGTTCTCTCAGCGATCTTCATCTCCAAACGCACTTGCTCACGTCTTTCTGATTCAATTCGTTTACGAATAAACCACCAAACAATTAGGGCTGATAACACGAGAGCGCATAAAATAAACCACCAACTTGCCCAATAAGGCGGTTTGATGTGAATAGACAATATAGCTGGGGTGCCCCAGCCTCCTTCACCTAATCGTGCAAAAATCTTTAACGTGTAATCACCAGAAGAAAGTGCGTTGAAATGAAGTTCATTTGAATTACCTATTAATATTTCGCCTTCATCTGATCCCTCAAGAATGTATTTATAATTGACCTGATCGGGGCTACTCAAGTCAGATGCTTGAAACCTTAAGGTGAAGCTTCTTTGTTTGTACTTCAGCTCTATTTGGTCTGTAAGAGGAACTGGCTTGCTAAAAGGCGAACCTTTTTCATTTGGTCGCAACCATCCTTTATCAAATTTGAACTTAGTTATAATGACGTCTACATCTTTCAAGCTACCCGTAAGTTCTTGTGGATCAAAAAAATTATACCCATAAATACCACCAAAATAAAGTTCACCTGTTTTTGAACGCAAATGCGCACCAAGGTTAAACTCATTACTCATGAGACCATCCTTTTCAGTATAATTTGTAAATTTTTGTGTTTCTGAATTATACCTTGACAACCCCTTGTTTGTGCTCATCCAGAGATTTTTCTCTCTGTCTTGCATTACACAATAAATAACGTTATTTGGTAGCCCGTCTTTTTTTGTTAAAATATCGATTTTTTTAGAGGATAAATTCATGTGTATCAACCCTGAGCCGAATGTTCCCATCCAAAACTCATCTTTACTGATTTGGTGAATACTACTTATGTAATCTTTCGATTTTTTTAATAGTAGAGCGTTGTAAGCATAAGGAACTATTTTAAAACCCTCTTTTGCTGTTTTTAATAAACTTAATTCTCCTGAACTTGTAGCAAACCAAACCCTATTTTGCTTGTCTTTAAATATAACTCTACACGCTCCTGAAGTAATACTATTTAATGGTGACTTTGGATTAAACTCAAATGTTTGAGTTTTTTTCTTTTTAAAATCAATGTAAATAACCCCTGCTTTTGTGCCTAAAAAATATTCGTTTTCCTTCCATTTCAAAATAGAATAAATTCGTTTTTGTTTAACAAATTCATTGTCTTTTAAAAATCCGATGGGTTTATAGGTATAACTGCCGTTTTCTTGTATTAACAACTCAAACAAACCATCTGAACAGCCTACATATAAATGGTTTTTACTCAAAACCTCTATAGAATGAACCGCTGTTTCAATAATATCAGATGATTTTGTAGCTGCCCTATTTCTATAAAACTGTTCATATTTACTGTTACTTCTGTCGAATCGAGAAACCCCAACGTCTGTTCCTACAAACACAAAATTAGATTCTTTGTCTTCTCCAAAACTCCAGACGTTTGGCGTAGGAATACCTTGTTCTAAATTACCACTAGGCCCTACTCCTAAAATGCCTTGATTTGTTGGATTAAAACTTGACAGCCCTCTTTCCGTTCCAATCCAGACGGTTCCCGCGTTGTCCCTAAATAAGGTGTTTATATCATTAAAAAGAATGGCGTGTTTTTGAAATAAATCTTGTTCGCTGTTAAATATTTGTCCATCTGAAGTAATGGTAATTAACCCTTTATTTGTCGATCCAATGTACCAATAATTGCTGTTTGTTTTATAAATATCCGAAACACTGACAACTCCATATCTCTGTTCTACCTGAGGAAATTTATTAGTCAACTTTCCTGTTGATAAAACATATTCAAATACACCCTGATTCGTGCCAATTAATAGGGCGCCCTCTTCGCATTCAACTAAACGTAAAATATTTATAGGTAATTTAGACTTTGTTGCTATAACTAACTGATAAGATGTTGTTCGTGCCGAGTTTATTCTAAAAAGCCCTCGGTCCTCGGTTAAAACAAATAACTCGTTGTTACTTGTAGCGTATACATTGAGTATTTTTTTTGAGGGTACCAGTTGCTGATAGGTTTGAAAAGCAAGTGTTTTTGGATTAAAACTCATTAATCCCTTACCGGCCGTAGCTAGCCAAATTTGACCTTTGGTGTCCAAACAAATTTTCTCAATCTGAACGGCAATATTTCCCTTTGGGGAATATGTTGTAAATAATTCTTTTTTAGGATTAAAAACAGTTAAGCCATTTGTTGTGCCAAACCACAACTGACCATCTTCCGTTTTTAATGCTGATTTAATATATTCACTTTCTAACCCCTCTGTGTCATCTGAACTAAACACTTCAAATGTTTTGCCATCGAACCTATTTAAGCCATCTTGAGTGCCTATCCATATAGAGTGATTATCATCTTGTATTATGCAAGAAACAGAGCTTTGAGACAATCCATCATTAATTGTGTAGTTGCGAAATCGATAGCGCGACTGAGCAACTACACTTATGCTAAAAACAAGAAAGGAAATTATAAAAATCAGTTTCCTCATAAGGAATTAAAATCTATTTTTTTTGATTATCACTCGGTGCAGCAACTGTAATTGTAGAATTTTCTAAATCCCTATCAAACATATACATACCTCCTTTGTCTCCGCCTATTAATTTTAATTTATCCAAAACGGTTCTTGCTAATGCCTCTTCTTCTAGTTGTTCAGAAACATACCATTGAACAAAATTGTGTGTTGTATAATCTTTTTCTTGCAAGCAAATATCGACTAGATCATTGATGCTTTGTGTTACAGCTATTTCGTGTTCCAATAGAAGTTCAAATACATTTTCTAAATCACGAAAATCTCTTGGTGGTTGTTCAATAAATGGAATTTCAGCTTTACCTCCACGCTCATTTACAAATTTCACCAATTTAAGCATGTGAAAACGCTCTTCGTCAGAATGAGAATACATGAACTTTGCCGTGCCATTCATTCCGTTGTTTTCAGCCCATGAAGCCATCGCTAAGTAAAACTGTGATGAAGATGCTTCTTTCTTTATTTGATCATTTAATGCCTGTTCAACTCTTTTATTCATAATGATTTTGTTTTAAAACAAATTTACAATTTAGTGAGGTTTGTTAACGCTATTTATTGCTTTTTCACACTCAATCTTCTAAGATAGCTTAATAAATTTTATCTTAGTCGTATGTCAAAAAAGAAAAGCAGTAAACCCAATAAAATGAGGTCAAGTTTGACTCATATTATACGCAAAGCATTTGATAAAAATCCTGATAGCGTCCTGTCTCACAAGCAAATTTGTACGCTTCTTGATCTTAGAGAAAATGCTTTAAGAAAACTCGCTTTTGACGTACTTCAAGATTTAAGTGACCGTGGTGAACTACAAAGACATGCACATGGTGTTTATTCACTTGGGTCAGAAAGCACTGGTATTGAAGGAATTATTGATGTTACAGCACGTGGCGCTGGCTTTGTTTCAACAGATAACACAGAAGCAGATATTTTCATTGCACCACAAAACATGGGGCAAGCACTTAATGGTGACCGAGTAAAAGTTCGAGTTTTTAAAAAAGGTAAAAATCGAAGTGAAGGTGAAGTTACTGAAGTATTAGAGCGAGAGCGCTCACAATTTGTGGGAACAATTGAAATGCATGAAAAATTTGCCTTCCTTATACCAGACAATCTAAAAGCTGGAACGGATATATATATATCGAAAGAAAAGCTAAATGGTGCACTTCATGGTGATAAAGCGTTAGTTAAAATTACTGTCTGGCCTAAATCCTCTAATAATCCGTACGGAGAAGTACTTGAAGTACTTGGTAAACCTGGTAGTAACGATACCGAAATGATCAGTATTCTTTGTAATCATGGTATAGATTATAAGTTTCCACAAGAAGTTTTAAATGAGGCGGAAGGAGTTCACATGGAGCTCGATGAAAAAGAAGTAAATAAAAGGCGGGACTTTAGAAACATTACAACATTTACAATTGATCCATTGGACGCAAAAGACTTTGATGACGCACTTTCCATTCAAAAATTAGAAAATGGTCGTTATGAAATTGGTGTGCATATTGCTGATGTTAGTTATTATGTGGTTTCTGGGAGTGCCATGGACGCTGAAGCTTTGAAAAGATCTAATTCTGTTTATTTAGTAGACAGGGTTGTTCCTATGCTTCCTGAACAATTGTCAAATATGGCTTGCTCGCTTCGACCAAAAGAAGATAAGTTCAGTTTTTCTGCCGTTTTTGAAATGGATGAAAATGGAAAGGTATACAAAGAATGGTATGGTAAAACAGTTATTCACTCAGACAGGCGTTTTACATACGAAGAAGCCCAGGAAATTATTGAAGGTAAGGATGGTGACTTCAAAACTGAAATACTTTTGTTAGATAAAATAGCTAAAATTCATCGCAATGCTCGATTAAAACACGGCGCATTGAGTATAGAATCAGAAGAAATGCGCTTTAAATTAGATGATAAAGGTCACCCTATTGAAGTGATGATAAAGACTTCTAAAGATGCGCATAAATTAATAGAAGAATTCATGCTTTTAGCAAATAAGTATGTTGCAATGTTTGTTGCTAAGCCTGAAAAAGGGAAAGACCCTATACCTTTTGTATTTCGAGTACACGATAAGCCTGATCCTGCAAAAATTGCATTATTTAATGTTTTTATTGACAAGTTTGGTTACAACTTAGAATTTAGTCATCCTGATCAAATTGCTAAAAGTATTAACGCTTTATTGGATGATATTCGCTTGAAAAATGAGTATTCATTAATTCAAACAATGGCTATTCGTTCTATGGCAAAAGCTACCTATGAAACAACGAATATTGGTCATTATGGTTTAGCTTTTGACTTCTACACTCATTTTACATCACCTATTCGTCGTTATGCCGATCTTGTAGTACATAGAATACTACAAGAAAAACTGACAACTAATAAACATCGTTATGGAAAAGATTTAGATGATGTATGTAAAAGAATTTCAAGAATGGAAAGAAAGGCTGTTGAAGCTGAGCGTGAGTCTACAAAGTATTTCCAAACCATTTTTGTGCAAGAATTTATTGGGGAAGAGTTTATGGGAACAGTTTCAGGTATCGCTGAATTTGGTTTGTTTGTAAAAATGGATGAAAATCAATGTGAAGGAATGGTTGCTATGAATGATATTCCAGGAGATCGTTTTTACTTTGATGTAGAGAAATACCGCATTATTGGTACAAAAACAAAGAAGGAATATAATTTCGGTGACCGTGTGAAGGTTAGAATTTATGAAGTTCATCCAAGAAAAAGACAAATTGATCTAGAACTTGTAGAAATTTAACCTAAACCATTTTTATTCTATTGCTTAACTCATCACGATAAGAACCTCCTATTGGAATTATTTTCTTATCCTTTTCAAGAGTCAGGTTTGGAAATTCAATGGAAGCGATTTTATCTAATCTCACAATAAAAGATCGATGAACACGAACAAAATCCACAAAACCTAATTTAGTTTCAATATCCTTCATCGTGGAATGGATCGTATATCTTGTGTCTGCTGTGTGTATTACAACATAATCCTTTAACGCTTCAATATAGTAAATATCATCCGTATTCAATTTGACCAGTTTACTATTTGATTTAACAAATATAAAATCAAAAGACGCCTCTTTGTTTTCTACAATTGAATAAAGAAAATCTCTCTGCCTTATGATTTCTTGTTCTTTTGCATGCTTGTAAACAGCAACTTCAATAGTCGTTTGAAGATCTATTTCCTTAAACGGTTTTATTATATAACCGTATGGTTCAGCGATTTTAGCTCTTTCTAGCGTCGAGGAATCTGAATAAGCCGTTAAAAAGATGACAGGTAAAGAAAGTTCTTGACGCAATGTTAAAGCGGCTTCAATCCCATTGATTTCTCCTTTTAACATGATATCCATTAAAACTAGATTGGGAAGCTCTGAAGCTGCTAATTCTATTGCTTTTTCAGCATTAGATGCTATACCACAAACTGTATATCCCAGCTTTATCAAGCTATATTGGATATCTTTTGCAACAATAGACTCGTCTTCTACAATGAGTATTTTCACTTTGGGCATTCTTTTATAGTAGTCAGTTGGTTAATTCAAATGTATGAATTTTTTCTAACTAAATTTTAAGGTAATTTAGCGTTAAGTATAGAGTATATATAAAGTATTATTTATTTAAATAAGAAAAATTTATTTCTTTTATTAAAGCTGTTCATATGTTTAAATAAAATGGGTAAAAAAGTTGGACAATGCAGTAATGAACATTTAGTAGGTGTTTTTTAACACTTTATAAGTAGCTTAAATAACTCATTTTTAGTTAAATAAAGTCTATATAAACAATTGCTTTAAAAGTAAAAAGTTGTATATGTTTATCTATTTTTTATAAACATTTATACTGTAAGTAATAGTGATAAAAACATAATATGTTCTATTTTTTACACTTGCACAAGTCATCTCTATTTTGGTTTATACAAATAGTTAAAATGGCAATCAAAAATATTTGATAAGTTATAAACTACTATTAACAATTAAATCCGCTTTGTTATTGATAACAGGATTCGAATATTCCCATTTTACAAGGTGTTTATAAATATGGAAAAGCACGTTTGTTTAAAAGTTGATACAATTGTTAGTAAGCCTTACCTTTGTAAAAAATCAAAGTTATGCAACAGAATATCATTCCAATTGGAGCGGATCATGCGGGTTTTACATTAAAAGAAACCATAAAAAAACACTTAGAATCAAAAGGGTATGATGTGAAAGATTTCGGTTGTTTTTCGGAAGCAAGCATTGATTATCCAGACTATGGTCACCCGGTTGCAGAAATGGTTGAAAACAATAGTGGTACCATGGGTATTTTAATTTGTGGTTCAGGAAACGGTATAAATATGACCGCAAATAAACACCAAGGAATTAGAAGTGCACTTTGTTGGAAAAAAGAAATTGCGGAATTGGCAAGACAACACAATAACGCAAATATTATTACACTTCCTGCTCGTTTTATATCAGAGGAAGAAGCCATAGAAATGGTGGATGTATTTTTAGCGACCGAATTTGAAGGAGGAAGACATCAAAATAGAATTGACAAAATAGCTTGTCAATAGTTTATTCAGCAAGCAAAGAACGAATCAAAGAGTCTGTATCAACTGTATATTCTTCGTAGTATTTACCTGTTCCTGGGCCATTAAATCCAGTGTGTATCTTTTTAACGGAACCATCTTTTCCAATAAAAATTGCTGTTGGAAAAGAGATAATTTGGTTTAACATATTAAAATGTTGAGAGGCTAGACCTTTATTTGCTGTGCCACCTAATAGATAGGTAAAGGAAACATTCAGTCGTTGTTGTAGTGTTTTTATACGTTCAATTTGTTGTTTTTCATCACTTCCAGACTCGTAACAAACGGAAATAATTTCTAAACCTTTTGAGTGATATTTTTCATATAATGTTTTGAAGAAACGTGATTCATCCATACAATTAGGACACCATGTCCCCATTATTTGAATGATGACAACTTTATTAGAAAGAGAAGTATTAGGAAAGGTGTAAAAACTTCCGTCTAAATTTTTCAAGTTAAATGTAATGGGATCGTATTTAGAAAAATACGTTAATGAATCTGGATCTCGTATTTCAAAAGATTCATTGTAAACAGCCGACCAGTCTCCTCGCCAATGTTTTCCACTGTAAAAATTTCCTGTAATTTCATTATTAGAAAACTTTCCTGTAAAAAGAAATGCGTGAGAACCGTCAAAACACGAAAGGAATAAACTGTCACCCACAACATTACCGTCTAGGTACCTAAAATCACCGGTTTCCGTCAAGAAAGTTCCTTGTAGATTATTTCCGAATTGTTTGAACAACCCAACAGCTTTGTAAGAGCCGTCTTGACCTGGATCAAATGTTGTTTCCCAGCGTCCATTAACGTTTGCACTTTGTGTTGTACTAACATTTAATTTAGGGTTATTAAAGCGCTTTGAATAGCCTTTTAATAAAACACAAGGAATACGGTAATTACCTGGTTTATTCGGGTTTATCCAATAACCATTTAACGTACTTTTATTACTTACTTTAAAAATCATTTTCGTTCCAAACGCTGGAAAATCAATTCGTAATGAGTCATTAGCAACATAGTCATTAACCAATTCAATGCGCTCTTCTCCATTTATGACGGTATAGGAGTATCCTGTTTTTGAAGCGCCATTTTTATTAATAGAGAACTCAAAAGGAAGAGACGTGGTTTCGTTCAGTTTTAAATAACCAGTCCAGGAACCCGTATTTACTTTGATTTTCTGCGATTTACAAAAAACAGTGTTTGAACACGCTGAAAATAAAATAAATAAAAGAAGCAGTCTTTGCATGTTCAATCAACTTGTGAGAAAGCGAAAATACTATTTTTTAAAAGTAACTTTATGCTTTCATGCAACCTTTTTTATTGTAATGGAGTCTTCAAAAAGCGCTGTTATGGATGATGCAACTTTGATCATAGAATGTGTGAAAGGCAATGTTCGTGCGCAAAAAACGTTGTTTGAAAAGTTTGCTCGAAAAATGATGGGTGTTTGCTTGCGCTATTGTAAAAACACGGAACAAGCGGAAGATGTTTTACAAGATGGCTTTGTGAAAGTCTTTTCTAAGTTAAAAGACTTTAAACAAGAAGGATCATTAGAGGGTTGGATTAGGAGGATAATGGTAAATACCGCCCTTGATCAAATCAGAAAAGAATTAAAAAATATTGGAGACACAAATATCGATGATGTGGCGTTCAAAATTGAAGGAACAGAACAGTTGTTTGCTAAACTTGCAGCTGCCGATTTAATGCTTCTTATTCAAGCTATGCCGGAAGGATACAAGGCGGTCTTTAACATGTTTGCGATAGAAGGCTATTCCCATCAAGAAATAGCATCAACGCTTGGGATAAGTGAAAACACATCGAAGTCTCAGTATTCAAGAGCTAGAGCATACTTAAGAGAAAGAATAGAAAACAAATAAAGTGGAAAGGAAGGATCCTATAAAAGATATATTTAGAGAGAAGCTTGAGGGCTTTGAGGCGGAGGTGCGTCCAGATCTTTGGAACTCCCTTTCTTCAAAAGTTACTTCAACAACTGTAACATCTTCTGTAAGCACTTTTTCCCTAATATCAAAAGTTGTTGTTGGTTTAACTTTATTGGGTGTAGTCTTTGTGTCGACACATTTTTTAATGAAAGACAATGAACCTTTAGTAAACAATTTAAAAGAAGTAAAACCTTCCAATAAAGCGCTTTTTGAAAAAGAGGTTAGTCTTAAAACTCAAAAAGAAGAGAAGAGAATAAATGCTGATAAACGAACCAACTCAAAACCAGAAGCCATTAGCACAGAGAACAAACAATCTTTTGTTTTAGAAGAAGAAGTTCATGTCGCCCTAACCATAGCAGATGGAACTCCAACGACCTTTCCTAATAATGAAGCGGAGCCTTTAATTGTTTTGGGTGATAATCAAGTTATCAGTGCCGTTTCGTCCCAACCAAAGAAACAAACTGAGATTCAAACACCAGAAAGTGCAATTGAGGCTGAAACAACGACTGCAAAAATAGAAACCTTGCCAAATATTTTTACACCAAATTCTGATGGTGCAAATGATTTTTTACAAATAATATCTGCTGATTTAAAAGAATTTAGCGTTGTTGTTTTAGATGGAAATAATAGAATAGTATTCTCTTCTCAAGACCCTAATTTTAAATGGGACGGCAGATTAATGAATGGAGATGAGGCTCCGGCAGGAAACTATATTTATTATGTCACAGCAAAGGATTCACTTGGAAATCCGGTTACTCGATCAAGCGGTTTAATGATACGACGCTGAAAACTGAACAGCCCTTACCCCTTTAAAAAACAAAAACAATCCTACCGTCAAAAATAAATGTGACGCATCGTTTTTATCAAACCAAGGATGGATATTTATTTTACCCAAAAAGAAAAGAGCGCTCGGTAGCATAACCAGCACGCCTTGATATAGGTATTTCATTTCAGGTTGTATTTTTTTACTGAATTTATACCCTAATATTCCAGCAGATAAAATCACGCCCACAATCGTATTAATTGCAATTGGCAGAAAGGGAAGCCCGGGTTTTTTGTATATAGGTAAAAACAGTAAAATATAGGTAAAAACGAGGTAAACAAAGATTAATTTGATGAGCGAAAAAAAAGCGTATCGCCGTCTTATTTCCTGGTCATTGACTAGACTAATCATGGCTTTTTCAATTAAATAGATAGAGTAAATGCCCGTTGTCCAAGTGAATAGTTTCCCCCAGGGCCCAAAATATGTGTACAACCCATGTCCAAGCCCGCCGGCAAATGAGCTAATCCCATAAATCAAGAAAAATAAAAACCAAAAACGATGAAAATCAGACTGTTTTCTATAGGCAAGCAAGCGGTACGCAAAATATAAACAAACGCTTGCCATTAGCGTGTCTGTTATTAAAACATTTGGTTCACATATGTCAAGATTAAAGAATGTAATGTGGATTTTATCAAAATCTTTCCCAATCAACATGCGGTAAGTTTTAAACAAAAATCCCCGACCGAAGCCGGGGAAGTGAAGAGGTCTCGAGCGGATTCGAACCGCTGTAGACGGTTTTGCAGACCGGTGCCTAACCGCTCGGCCACGAGACCAATTTCAGTGTGGCAAATGTAGTAAAATTTATTTTATGCGGAAAAATAGTGAAAAACAATCTAAAAAGCGCTGTTTTTGAGGGGGTAGCACCCTTGAATAGCGCGTGTTAGAGTTGGAATTTTGAAGCCTATTCAACCACACTATGAGAGTATTTTTATTTATTCTGTGTTATTGCGCATTACCTGTGTTTTCTCAGACAGTTTTAGATTGGAACACCAACAACATTGGGGTTAGCACATTTGTTCCAAACAATTCTTCAGGGGCATCTGTAACAATAAGCGGAACAGGTTTTAATGCGCTCCAAGGTGCGTCTCCTCGTTATAACACAGGTTATTTGGGATATGCCAATTGGAGCATGAATGGATTGGGCTTGGGAGCGGATTTTGCGAATACTTCAAGTTCAATAATTGTTGATATTAATTTCACATCCCCTCCTTGCGGAGATTTAACTTTCAATGTTCATGACCTTGACGGGTCGACATCGGGCAATATTTTTGAGGATAAAATTATAATAGATACTTGGGATCAAAACAATAGTCCAATTGCAATTAATGCATCAAACTTTATTTTTGGAGCATCAGGATTCTGTGGTGGCGCTTTGTATTATGGCGGAAACAATGCATTGAACACACAAATAGGAAGATGTCAGAATGGTGCATATAATGCCAACAGTTATGGAAGCGTGGGTTCTGCTGTTCAGGTAACTCTAAAGTCGCCAACGACAAAAATTAAAAGAATACGAATTACTTATACTTCCGCAAAAGGTGCGTCGCCAGATGTTAACGCATATTTTACAGGAACAAACCCTTCCTATGAGAACATTGTAATTGGAAATATATCTTTAATTCCTGCATCTATAACCCCCCCGAGTGTTTCTGGTCCTGGTCCAATATGCGCTGGAACAAGCTCAACTCTTAGCGCCTCAGGCTCATTTTCGACGTATACTTGGAATACCGGTCAAACAGGTGCTTCACTTTCTGTTTCTCCAAACGCTAGTACAATATATTCTGTAACAGGAACCAATTCTTCCGGCTGTACATCATCAAGCTCTATAACTGTTAATACTAGAGCTTTGCCAGATGCTACAGCTTCGGTAGATGATGCTATCATATGTAGAAATCAACAAATTACTCTGTCTTCTGGTCCTAACACCAATACGTCGACACTATCTTATGACTTTGAGTCTTCCAACCCCTTTACATTTGTTAATGATGGTGGAACTATCGCGTGGAGATATGGTACCTTTGCAAAATGCAATGGTACTCGTGGTATTTATGTAGGTACCGCGACAACGAACAATAATTATGCAACCTTTCAGACATCTGTTGATTTTGCATATATAGACGTTCCAATCACTGAATGTAATGCCACTCTTTCTTTTAATTGGAAATGTGCAGGCAAGCTAACAGACAACCTTAGTGTGTGGATTGTTCCGGTTACCACCACTTTAGTGGGCGGAACTCAACTCGTTAATGGCGGAAACATCATAAAGTTGAGTGGCGATTATTGGAACGGGGCAGTTAGCTGTAACGCTGTCAACAGTTTAAATTTAATACAAGGTTGGGTAACTAAAGGTCAAACAATTCGGCTTGTATTTCAAGCGAAGAACGCCTCTGCTTTGTCGATGACGAACACAGCCCCAATGATTGATGATGTTGTTATTGTTCAGTCGTCAAGTTACAATTATGCATGGACTTCGAGCGTCACATCATTTACATCATTACTTCAAAACCCCACGAATACGCCTTTATCTTCAACAACATTTTCTGTGACAGTAACAGATTGCTCGGGATGTGTTAAGACTGCAAACGTACCAGTTTCTATTGATCCGTGTCCTTTGCCCGTTGAATTGGTTTCATTTGATGGCGCGTGCAAAGAACTTGAGCGAACCCTTTCTTGGGAAACAGCGTCCGAACACAATAACGATTATTTCTCTATAGAGCAAAGTGAAAACGGGGTTGATTTTTCACTTTTGGAGAAAATAGTTGCAGTAGGAAACAGCACAATGTTCACAAACTATAAATATGAAATAACAAATACGCGGGGTGGAGATTATTTTAGGCTTTCCCAAACAGATCTGGATGGACAGGTTGAAGTTTTTAACACTGTTTATTTAGCGTGTGATACGTATACTAATACGTTCTCTATTTCCCCTAATCCAGCTAAAGAAATTTTAGAAATAAGGGCATCAACGACTACAGATGAAGCGGTGGGTCTTGTTTTTACTGCGCTTGATGGAAGGGTAATATACAAGCTCCCCATAGCTAAGAATGTAGATGTCTCTACTTTTGAAACGGGAGTGTATAACGTATACTTAGTTGATGTAAACGGTAATCTTTACAGTGAACCAAAACGATTTGTAAAATATTGAAACGACTATTCTTCAATTACAATAGCTACGTGATCCACATCTCCATTAATGGGTGGGCAAACTTTTGTTACTCTTAAACGAAGATAAGTAATAGTATTTATTTCAGATCGTAATCTGTTTACGATTCTTTGTCCGACATGTTCAATGAGTTTTGATCGTATTGCCATTTCTTCTCGGACAATTTTATTGACGAGAACATAATCTACTGTATTTTCAAGTGTATCATTTTTAGCAGCCTCACTGAAGTCTGTATTTAACATAACATCAACAAGGTAGTTCCCCCCTATTTTTTCTTCTTCTGGCAAGCAGCCGTGAAAAGCGTAAATTTTTATTCCGATGACCTCAATTGTATGTTTCATGCTTGTGATTTCAGCGCATCAATAGTTGTAATGCCTTGATTCATACGGATTAAGCATTCTTCTTTTCCAAGAAAGGCAGCTATTTCAAACATGCTTGGCCCCATTCCTGTTCCTGTGATTAAAAGTCTAAAAAGCGGTAAAACAGCACCAATCCCTAAGCCTTTGCTTTCAATGAACGATTTAAATGCTGTTTCAATGTTTGAGTGACTAAAGTCAGACAATGAAGAAAGTGTGTCAACCCAATCCGCCATTAAAGCAGAACTATCTTCTTTCCATTTTTTAGAAACAGTTTGTTCATCAAATGTTAATGGTTTTTCAAGTAAGTAGTTTCCTTCGCTGATTATGTCACTTAAAAAAGTAGCTCTTTCTTTCATTAGGTGACACACCGTAATTAATTTTGACCGATCGATGTTCGACCCGTTTTGAATCAATAGATCCGCAAGAGCCTCATTACTCGCAGAGCGAAGGTATTGTTGTTGAAACCATTTTGTTTTATCTGGATCAAATTTTGCACCAGCTTTCGACACACGATCCAGAGTAAAGCTTTCTGCCAGTTCTTCTAGTGAAAAGATCTCTTGGGGAGTGCCTGGGTTCCACCCTAAAAAGGCGAGCATATTGATAAATGCTCCTGGAAAATACCCTTTTTCACGGTACCCTGAATACAACTCACCCTCTGAGGTAGTCCAATCTGTTGGAAATACAGGAAACCCAAGTCGGTCTCCATCTCTTTTAGAAAGTTTTCCGTTACCATCTGGCCTCAACAAGAGAGGTAAATGCGCAAATAGTGGACAATCCCAACCAAAAGCATCATAAAGCATTACATGCAAAGGAGCAGAAGGTAACCACTCCTCGCCTCGTATTACATGACTAATTTTCATTAAATGATCATCCACGATATTTGCCAAATGATATGTCGGCATTCCATCACTTTTGAAAAGCACTTTGTCGTCAAGGTTGTTTGTATTAACAACGACCCATCCACGAATAATATCTTCGAAACGAATATCCTGATTTCTCGGCATTTTCATGCGGATAACATATGGTGCTCCTGCAGAAATTAGTTCATCTACTTGATCTTGAGGAAGGGTCAATGAGTTTTTTAGGGTTGTCCTTGAAACATGGTTGTATTGCCAGTTTGGCATTCCCATTTGTTTTGCACGCTCTCTCATTTGATCAAGCTCGTCTGCTGTATCAAAAGCGTAATAAGCCTTATCTTCTTTTACAAGTTGTTCGGCGTAAGGACGATACATTTCTTTTCTTTCAGACTGAACGTAAGGACCAAATTCTCCTCCGGTACCGGGACCCTCCGTTGGCATAATGCCACACCAAGCTAAAGCATCCATAATATATTCTTGCGCTCCAGGAACAAAACGAGTTTGATCTGTGTCTTCTATGCGAATTATAAAAGTCCCATTATTTTTTTTCGCAAAGAGGTAGTTGTACAAAGCGGTTCTTACACCACCCATGTGAAGCGGCCCTGTTGGGGACGGTGCAAAACGAACTCTAACTGGTTTTTCCGACATAGCTGAAATTTTGTGCAAAGATAAACAGATTTCGAAAGTGAGAAAAGGCCTTTCTTCGCTGAAACAATTGCTATGTTGAACGTTATGAACAGTTCGTTGTAACGTTAATATTTCATAAGTGCAAGATGCATTTGTGATTATGTTTTAAATTAGTACGTTGCATTGATATTGAATGTGAAATGGGCTCTTTTGATAGATTATTAGAACAAATAGACGCTTTTATCAGGAAGTTTTACAAGAACCAAATGATAAAGGGTGTGTTTTTGTTTGTTGGCATTTTTTTGTTGTCCTTTCTGTTAACAACAACCCTGGAATATTTCGGGCGATTTAATTCTGTAACTAGGGGCGCCTTGTTCTTTTCTTTCCTTGGAATCAATGCCTGGATTTTTACGAGCTATTTGGTGGTTCCAATAATGAAACTTTATTCATTTGGACAACGAATTGATCGATACCAAGCATCAGAGATCATCGGCTCGTTCTTTCCGAACGTTTCAGATAGATTAAAAAACACACTACAGCTTCAAGATGACTTACAGTCAAACGAGGGGAATATCGAGTTATTACGAGCCAGTGTTGTGCAACGTTCAGAGTCTTTGAGCGTTGTGCCATTTTCGTCTGCAATTGATATAAAAGAAAACAGAAAATATGTCAAGTTTCTTCTTCCTCTCTTTTTGTTGTTCATACTTATTGGAATTGCGGCCCCCGGCTTGTTTACGCAAGGAACGGAGCGAGTTGTAAACTATACAAAGGAATTTAAACCAGAGGCCCCATTTTCATTTTCTTTAACATCCACGGATTTAGATGTTGAGGAAGGTGAAGATTTGCCCATTCGTATCAAAATCAAAGGAAAACAATTGCCTGAAAATGTATACTTAATTAGTGAGAATGGTAAGTTTTTGATGCAAAAGGCAGCAAAAAACATTTTTTTTGGTGTGATTAAAAAGCCAAAGCAGTCTGGGTCATTTCAATTTTCGGCGAATGAATTCTTAAGTGATGAATATAGGCTGACAGTTTTTGGTAAATCGGCAATTGGGCGTTTGCAGGCAAAGTTGATTTATCCAGATTATTTGGGCAGAACCAATGAAACGGTTGAAAATGCCGGTGACATGACTGTACCAGAGGGAACCACGATAGAATGGAACCTCAAGACAAAAAACACGAAGTGGCTTGATTTTGTTTTTAATGGTGCGACAGAACGATTTAGTGAGGAAGGAATACGCACAACCAAAAAAATAAGAGAGAATGCAAAGGTAAAACTCATCCTTTCTAATAAATATAGAAATAAGTTGGATTCTTCCGCGATCGCTATTTCTGTTTTAAAAGATGCTTATCCAGCTATTCAAGTAGAGGAAATTAAGGACAGCTTATCTGATGGTGTGCGTTTTTTCTCAGGACGGATTTCTGATGATTATGGTCTTACATCGTTGAGCTTTGTGTATACTGTTGTCTCCGAAAATGGCACGTCGAATCAAAAAAGACTGTCTGTTAGAAAAGTCGCTGGCGTGGATCTGGCCTTTGATTTTGCGGTTGACTTTAGAAGAGAAAATGTCAAATTAAATGATCGTATTGAATATTATTTTGTTGTAGGTGATAATGATGGTGTAAACGGAAGTAAGTCTACCAAAACACAGACATTTACTTACCAGCTTCCCAGTTTGGATGAATTAAACGAGAAAAGAGAAGAACAACAAGAGCAAGTAAAAGACAATTTGAATGACATTCTAAAGCGCACTCAAGAGTTCCAAAAGAATGTGGATAAATTGAAAAAGGAAGTGTTGAATTCCAAGAAAAATGACTGGAATAAATTGAACCAAGTCAATCAATTGAAGGAAGAACAAAAAAGCATTTTAGAATCGCTTGAACAAATGCAACAGCTCATGGAAAAAAGTGCTGAAGAAAAGAATCAACTATCAGAAATGGATAAAGAGCTTTTGGAGAAACAAGAGCTTATTGAAAAATTGCTTGAAGAGGTCATGGATGATGAGTTGCGAAAGCTCTTGGATGATTTGGAAAAACTCATGTCTGAAAACAATAAAGAACAGCTGAAAGATAAACTAGAGGATGTTGAGCAGAGTTCCGAAGACATGAAAAAACAGCTCGATAGAAGTCTAGAGATGTTAAAGAAATTACAGTTAAATGAAAAAATTGATGATTTAGAGAAGGAGTTAAAAGATTTATCTAAGGAGCAATTGGAATTAAAAGAGCAGATTGAAAACAATAAATTAGACAAAGAGCAATCAATTAAGAAACAAGATGAATTGAACAAGAAGTTTGAAGAACTTAAAGAGGATTTGAAGCAATTAAAGGAATTGAACGAGGCTTTAGAAGATCCTATGGAGCTAGGAGATACAGAAAAAGCAAAAGAAGAGATTTCTGAAGACATGCAAGAGTCAAGTGAAAACTTGCAGAACTCAAAGAGTAAAAAGGCTGGAGAAAGTCAGAAAAGTGCTTCTGAGAAAATGAATAGTTTGGCTGAGCAACTTGACATGATGCAAGAGATGGCAAATCAGCAGCAACAGGAAGAAGACATGAATTCGCTTCGTGCTATTTTGGAGAGTTTAATGACATTAAGTTTTGATCAGGAAGTCGTCATGCAGCGGTTTAATAAGGTTGCTGATTCTGACCCATCGTATAGGCGCTACGGACGCAAACAACGCATGTTGATTGATGAAACACGGTTGGTTCGGGACAGTTTACTAGCCTTAGCAAAAAGACAGCCTAAAATAGCCTCTTTTGTAGATAAAGAGTTAAATGACATCAAAAACAACCATGCGCTTTGTTTAGAGGATATTGATGAACATAGGAAAAGGGACCTTGGTGTACATCAGCAAAAAGTTATGACAGCATATAATAATCTTGCTCTCTTATTGAATGAAAGTCTGCAAAGTATGCAGCAGCAAATGCAAAATAGTAAACCGGGGCAGGGCAGTTGCGATAAGCCTGGTGGTAAAGGCCAGCCTAAATCCGGCCCTTCTATGTCTTCAGGGGATATGAAACAAATGTTGAAGAAGCAACTCGAACAGATGCAAAAAGGTCCAAATCCTAACGGTAATAAACCTGGAGATAAACCGGGTGAGAAACAAGGTGAAGGTGGTACTGGAATGCCGGGGTTGGGCAACAAGGAGATAGCGAAAATGGCAGCAGAACAAACAGCAATTCGACAAAGATTAGAGCAGTTAAGAAACGATCTAAACAAAGAGGGAAACGGAAAGGGTAATAAGCTGAATCCTCTGATTAAAGAGTTAGAAGAACAGGAAAAAGAAATTATAAACAAGAAGTTTTCAAATGAAACAATTAAACGTCAAAAGGATATTTTAACCAGACTTTTAGAATCTGAAAAGGCCATAATGGAAAGAGGGTTTGAAGAAAAAAGAGAATCTGAATCAGGAAAAAATCAAAATTTTAGTAACCAAATACGGTTTGATGAGTATAACCGACAAAAGCTTCGGCAAATTGAATTATTACGATCCGTTGACCCTGTCTATAAGAAGTATTACAAGGATAAGGCAAATGAATATTTCAACCGTGGCTTGTAACTGATGAATGATAATTGTTCGTTATGAGAGAAGGTTTTACAATTATAAATAAACTTGCAATACCCTCCGATTTTGAGGCCTTGGGTCAGGTTGAAATGTTGGTCGATTCAGTCTGTAATGAGCTGGGTGTGAACGAGGAGTTTTATGGTAATGTGTTGATTGCGGTAACTGAGGCGGTTAACAATGCTATTGAGCATGGTAATCTGCAAAATCATGCAGCTGAAGTAAATGTTGCCGTAGGTGACAATGCAGCAGAGTTTTGTTTTAACGTGAAAGACCAAGGGAAGGGTTTTGATTTTATAAATCTCCCTGATCCTACTGCACCAGAAAACTTAATGAAAGAGAATGGAAGGGGTATATTTTTAATGAAAAACCTTGCCGATGAAGTCGTTTTTGAAGATGAAGGGAGCAGTGTAAATATTTATTTTAATAAGTGATAGAGTTGCATTTTATAGATGTGGAAGTTCCGGGTTTAAACTCGGAACTTCTTGTTTTATGGCTGTGTGAGAGCATCCTAAGGGAAGGTAAGATGGTGGGTGACATTAACCTTGTTTTTTGTGATGATGAGCATCTGTTGGGCATTAACAGGACCTATTTAAACCATGATTATTACACTGATATTGTGACTTTTGATTATTCCCAAGACGATGCAATTAATGGCGACCTTTATATTTCAATTGAAAGGATTACAGAGAATGCGACTGAATTAAACGAAGTTTTTGATGTTGAATTCAAACGTGTTTGTGTACATGGTGTGTTGCATTTATGCGGATACAACGATAAGTCGATTGAAGATGAGGCTCTAATGAGAGACCGAGAGAATTTCCATCTAGACAAATATGTTTCACGTGAAACATAGGCGTTTTGGTAATTTTGTTTCACGTGAAACATATCGAAAATGCTGAAAAGATATAATGTTATTGTAGTTGGTGGTGGACATGCTGGTTGTGAAGCTGCCAATGCTGCTGCTAAAATGGGTAGTTCGGTTTTATTGGTAACAATGAACATGAATACAATCGCGCAAATGAGTTGTAACCCAGCAATGGGTGGTGTTGCAAAAGGTCAAATCGTGAGAGAAATTGACGCTTTAGGAGGTGGTAGTGGTATTGTGAGTGACAAAAGTGCAATTCAGTTCAGGATGTTAAATCGATCAAAAGGCCCAGCAATGTGGTCGCCTAGAACTCAGAATGATCGCATGTTGTTTGCCGAGGAGTGGCGTTTGTTGCTTGAGTCAAATGCGAATGTTGATTTTTGGCAAGACATGTGCAATGGTTTGATCATTGATGGTGGTCGTGTTTTGGGTGTTAAAACGTCACTTGGTGTTGACATATACGGTGATGCGGTTATTCTTACAAATGGTACGTTTTTAAATGGTCTGATACATTTGGGAGAGAAACAGTTTGGAGGTGGGCGTGTGGGTGAAAAAGCTGCAACTGGAATCACTGAAGATTTGGTGAATCATGGCTTCGAATCAGGAAGAATGAAAACTGGTACCCCGCCGCGTGTTGATGGCCGTTCTTTGGATTATGCAAAAATGGAAATACAAGAAGGTGATGCCAATCCTTCGAAATTTAGTTTTACGAATACCAAAGCTTTAAGTGTGCAACGACCTTGCCACATTACTTATACGAATGATGTTACTCATGACTTATTAAGAACTGGTTTTGACCGTTCTCCGATGTTTAATGGTTCTATTAAATCGACGGGCCCAAGGTATTGTCCAAGTATCGAAGACAAGATCAATCGTTTTGCTGACAGAGATCGTCATCAAATTTTTGTGGAACCAGAGGGTTGGAAGACAGTTGAAATTTATGTAAATGGATTTAGTACGTCTTTACCTGAAGATGTTCAATACAATGCAATGAAAACTATTCCTGGATTCGAGAACGTGAAAATGTTCCGTCCTGGTTATGCTATAGAGTATGATTATTTCCCGCCCACTCAGTTAAAACACACGCTCGAAACGAAACTAGTCGAGAATCTTTATTTCGCTGGTCAGATTAACGGCACAACGGGGTATGAAGAGGCGGCTTGTCAAGGTTTGATGGCTGGAATTAATGCGCATTTAAAGGTGAAAGAAAAAGCACCGTTTATTTTAAATAGAAGTGATGCATATATTGGCGTTTTAATAGACGACTTAATTACGAAAGGTACAAAAGAACCATACAGAATGTTCACGAGTCGGGCGGAGTTTCGGATTTTATTAAGACAGGATAATGCAGATATACGTTTAACACCAATCGGATATGAGCTTGGTCTTGTAAGTGAAGAGCTGTTAAAGCGTGTTGAGAAAAAGGTTGCTGGAACGAAAGATTTGATTCAAGAATTAAAGAATATTGGTGTCTCTCCTGAAAAAGCAAATCCAATTCTTTCAAGGAAAGATTCGGCAGTGTTATCGCAACAAGTAAAGTTGAATGGTTTGGTATCGAGGCCTCAGTTATCAATTGAGGATGTTTTGGAAATGTCTGAAGAAGCAAATTTGAAGGCTCAAAAGTTATTATTGGATCACGAAGAAATTGTGGAGCAGGCAGAAATTCAAGTCAAGTATGAAGGGTATATTTTACGGGAGGAAGAACAAGTCAACAAACAAAATAGACTTGAAGAAGTCCAGATACCTTTGGATATTGACTATAGTTTAATGAAAAGTTTAAGTATTGAGGCAAAAGAGAAATTATCTCAGATTAAGCCTGTAACTATTGGTCAAGCTGCAAGAGTTAGTGGTGTTTCTCCAAGTGATATTTCTGTTTTATTGATACATATGGGTCGCTAGTTTCACGTGAAACATTGATAAAAAAGAAAGGTCCGATATTTAATATCGGACCTTTCTTTTTTAAATGAACTCTTTATTTAAGATCAACCCAGTCGCCATTTTCTTTAATTAGGTTGATTAATTCATTAACCGCCTCGTCTTCTTGGACGTTTTTCTTTACAACTGTTTTTTCCTTGTATAATGTGATTTTTCCGGGACCAGTGCCTACATATCCGTAGTCGGCATCAGCCATTTCACCTGGTCCATTGACTATACATCCCATTATTCCAATTTTAAGTCCTTTGAGATGCGCAGTTTCTTTCCGAATTTTGGCTGTTGTTTCTTGCAAATCGAAGAGTGTTCTTCCACATGACGGGCATGAAATGTATTCTGTTTTTGAAATGCGTGTGCGCGTTGCTTGAAGTATACCAAATGCGGTTGAGTTGACGAGTGTATTCGGCGCAACTCCTGTTATCCACAATCCATCTCCAATACCATCAATTAATAGCGCTCCTGCTTCGCTTGCTACATTGATCTGAAACGTCTCATTATCAAGAGATTCACACCCTAGCTTTAATATAAGTGGTTGATTAACAGTATTTTGAGATGATTTAATTAAGTGTTCACGAAAAACAGCCACTCGGTTTGAATGATTTGTTTGAAGTACATATATCAAATTAGGCTTTGAGTTGAGATAGACATCATCTGTGCTATCGTCATCTATTAAAACAAATGTTTGTGTGTTTGTTTCAATTCCGTGCAATTTGTTGGAATGAACAAGAGGAAAGCAGCCAGGCTTTGTTGAATAATTGTTCTTCCAATTGTCATAATTACAAATTAAACCAAGAGAACCCGGTTTTTCAAAGTTTATTCGATTGTCGCCAATGAATACATAATCAGCGGCTTGCTCTTGAAGTGTCCATTTATCGAGTTCAATGGAATAGTTGTAGCCTAAGCTATAGAAATTGGAAGGTTTTATTTCTTTTTTATTAGATAAATCAGCGACAACAACGGGGACATTTTTACTGCCAATATTCCCGATTTGTAAGGTTGATCTTCTTTCATAGGAATAAGGAGAATAAGGCAGCAACGATTTGTTCACTTCAATTTTCTTGACATTGGACGTGTTTTCAAATTTGCGAGCAAGTTTTGCGGCCACTGGTATTTCCTTTTCTGGTTCTTCTGTCAAAGAAACACGAATGGTGTCGCCCAATCCATCTTCTAAGAGCGCCCCTATACCAACGGCTGATTTTATTCTCCCATCCTCTCCATCGCCAGCTTCTGTTACGCCAAGGTGTAAGGGATAGGATCGACCATTTTTGAGCATTGTTGCAGCAAGTAATCTGTAAGCTTGCACCATAACGAGTGCATTGCTTGCCTTCATGGAGATAACTAAGTTGTAAAAAGAATTCTTTTCACATATTCTTATGAATTCCATCGCAGATTCTACCATGCCCTCAGGGGTGTCTCCATACCTGCTTAGAATACGATCTGATAACGACCCGTGATTTGTGCCGATGCGCATGGCTGTGCCATATTCTTTACAGAGGGCAATTAATGGCGTAAATTTTTCTTCAATGCGTAGGATTTCAGCTCTATAACTTTCATCCGTGTAATCGATTTCTTCAAATTTCTTTTTGTCCGCATAGTTTCCAGGATTAACTCGAACCTTTTCCACAATTTTAGCTGCTATTTCTGCTGCATTTGGTGTAAAATGAATATCGGCCACAAGCGGCGTGTTGTAGCCCCTGCGCAAAAGCTCATTTTTAATATTTTCAAGATTTTCTGCTTCTTTTTTGCTTGGCGCTGTTAATCTAACTAATTCACAACCAGCGTCAATCATACGGATGGACTGCTCTACTGACCCTATAGTGTCCATTGTGTCTAAAGTTGTCATTGATTGTAAACGAATGGGCTGGTCTCCGCCCATGAGCAGTCCTCCAATATTAATTTCTAAAGTTGGAAAACGTTTTCTATTCAGAGGATCAACGCAATAGGGATCTTTGGGCTCAATATGAATCATAAAATTAACTAATATACATTCTAAACAAAAGTAGATATTATAATGTTTTATACAGGTGGTGGCGTTTTTTAAAAGCTATTAATTAGGGACTTCACAGATTTTGTGCAGTTGACATAGAAAATAAGCCTACCTTTGTACAACTATTATAATTCCAAACCTATGAATTTTACATCAGTTAAATTCGCTAAAGACCATAATGAAGAGTTTTATAAGGTCCTTAGACAAAGAGTAAACGAATACTTTAAGAACAATAATATTTCACGCCATGCAAATACAGCAATGGTTGTGAAAACGATTTGCATGTTGTTGCTATATTTCACGCCATTAGTAACATTGTTGTTTTTTGCCGAAACCAAATTAGTAGAATTCATCTGTTGGATTGTAATGGGATTTGGTATGGCAGGGATAGGACTTTCAGTCATGCATGATGCAAATCACGGAGCTTATTCAAAGAATGAAAAAGTGAATCAATGGGTTGGTTACGTTTTGTTCTTTTTAGGAGGAAGCGATGTAAACTGGAGAATTCAACACAATGTTCTTCATCACACGTATACGAATGTGACGGGTCTAGATGAAGACATTAACCCTGGAGTTGTAATGCGTTTTTCTCCTCATGAAAAAAGAAGATTTATGCACCGATTCCAGCATTTTTATGCGTGGTTCTTTTATGGATTAATGACCCTTATGTGGTTTATATCAAAGGACTACAAGCAAAGTTATCGTTATGAAAAGATGGGCTTAACAGGAACACAAAAAACAACCTATCGTAAACAAATCATAACCTTGATAATTTCTAAATCTTGTTATGCATTCTTGACTTTAGTCCTTCCATTAGTGTTGTCACCATCTCCATGGTGGTTTACTGTTGTTGGGTTTTTGGCGATGCATTTTGTTGCTGGACTTACCTTGGCTGCTATTTTTCAACCTGCACATGTGGTGCCAACTTCGGATTTTCCAATGCCCGATGATTCAGGTGTGATTGATGCAGACTGGGCAGTGAATCAATTGTACAACACGGCTAATTTTGCGCCTGGTGCAAGACTTTTTTCTTGGTATGTAGGAGGATTAAATTATCAGGTGGAGCACCATTTGTTCCCGAATATATGTCATATTCACTATCGTAAAATCTCAGAAATAGTGAAGAGCACTGCACATGAGTTCAACTTACCCTATCATTCTTATAAAACGTTTTATCGCGCTTTGGCAGAGCACACGAAGCAGTTGTATCGTTTAGGGAATTTTGACAACGCGCCAGCAATTCATTAATAGGACATGAACCTGGAGCAGTTCAGGGAATATTGTATTCAAATGCCCCATGTCACGGAGCATTTTCCATTTGACAATGAAACCCTTGTTTTTAAGGTTTCTGGAAAAATCTTTGCGTTGGTTAACATCAATAATTTTCAGTTTGTAAATCTAAAATGTGATCCGGAAAGATCCACAGAATTGCGCGAAAAGTATGATGCTATTCGTCCAGCATATCACATGAATAAAAAACACTGGAATTCTGTCTCTGTGCACACAGACGTTGAACAGAAATTGTTTTTAGAATTAGTGAACCATTCCTATGATTTGGTTTTTCAAAGTTTGCCTAAAAAACGTCGTGATGAGCTTGCGCTGGGATAAATACATATGGTCCGTTCGATTGGCAAAAACCCGTTCACAGGCTTCTGAAGCTTTGTCAAAAGGAAAGATTAAAATCAACGATAAAGAAACGAAACCATCCAGAGAGCCCAAAATTGGTGATTTGATTCAAGTGCATAAAAATGGTGCGGTGTTTAGTTATCGCGTGATTCAATTACTAGAAAAAAGAGTTGGACCAAATTTAGTGATTGACTATTTGATTGATCTTACGACGCCAGAAGAGAAAAAGAAGTTTGATGATTACCAACTGGCACAAAGCGCTTATCGTTCTTATGGAACTGGAAAACCCAATAAAAAGGATCGACGAGAAATCGATGATTTTTTGTCAGACTGGTAATGATTTTAAATAATCTAAGGTAAACTGTAACAAATTACTCTTCTGTTCGTCTTTGCAATAAGGAATGACTATAGAAGAATACAATAGATGTGTCCACGATTTGGCTGACGGTTTATACAGGTTTGCTCTTAAAGCTTGTGGCAGCAAAGCTGTTGCTGATGATTTTGTGCAAGATGCATTTGAGCGCTTGTGGAAAAAAGTGGATGTTATTGATTTCAATAAAGCAAAGGCATATTTATTTAAAACGGTTGTAAACCTTCAAATAGATGCTGCTAGAAGGTTAAAATTAAAAAATATATACATTTCATCAATTAACAACCCAATCGCTGAGGAAAACGCCCCATTTGACTTGAAAATGAAATTAGATGAAGGTGTTCGCATGTTAAGTGATGTTCAAAAAAACTGCTTACTGTTGCGTGATTATGAAGGGTATTCTTATCAAGAAATAGCGGATATCCTTTCAATTACGGATGACCAAGTGAAAATCAATATTTTCCGCGCAAGAAAGTTTTTAAAGTCGTTTATTGGCAAAATAGAGGTGTTGGTATGAAGTGGACAGAAGAGCAGATAATAGTTATGATTGCAGATGCTCAGGAAGGCAAATTGAGCGAGACACAAAAGAAGTTGTTGTATGAATTTATTGCTGAAAACCCTCAGTTTTCTGATTATTTGGAAGATTTGCCGGTTTTAACACAAGACAACTCATATTATTCCAAAAAGACTGACCTCCTGAAAGATCAGAAATACGAGATCAGCGCTTATGCTTCTTTGGGCGATTCATTTGATGATAAGCTAATTGTTGCAGATATGGAAGGTCTTTTGACTGAATATGAAAAGCAACTTTTGCAAGTAAAATTAAAGTCGGATGAGTTTCTTGTATTGCAAAGAGAGTATTTTGCTACAAGACTTAATGCAGATAACACTATTGTCTACAACAACAAAAAACATCTTTTACAAACGAAATCAAAGATGACACCAATGCGTATTTTATGGCTCTCAATGGGGGCAGCTGCAGTGGGAGTTCTGTTTTATTTTTCGGGCTTAAATGTGGAAGGAAACAAAACCGTTTTGGTTCAAAATAAAGACAGTATATATACTAGAAAAACGCAAATAGAATCAAGTGTTAAACGAAATCAAGAAACGGAAAAGCATAGAGCATTGACATCCGCTATAAAGCATAAAAATGATACAGTATATATACCGTTAGAAATAAGTGAGAAGCCAAAGAATACGGCTCTAATTGCTCGATTAGAAACTGTTAAACTGAAAAAAATCAATATTCTGCACGATGAGGCAAAAATTGAAGCGCCTCAAAAACTCAATTTTATTCCATCAGCCATTCAAAAGACAGAATCCTATTCTAAGGAATATGCGACTGTAGGTGATTTATTAATTAAAAAGCTTAAAAAGGTTGTTTTTGGCAATGAAGAAATTGATAATCAAGAGCAATTAACGATGATTACTCAAAAAATCAATCATCAAACAGGGCTAGACATTGCGTATTTAAGAAATGAAAAAGTTGATGAATCTGGCTTTTATTTCAAACTTGGCGCAATTAGTGTCGAAAGAAAAAAAGCAAATCTTTAGAAAAGTTGTAACAATTCATGGGCGAGTTCGTCTTGTGACTAAATATAAATAGATGATTATGAAAACAAGAGTATTAATGGTGGCATTGTCAATGAGTAGCCTGATCAATGCGCAAGAAAAAGACACGATACGTGTAAATTTTGGAGAAAAAGAAATCATTGTCATTACAGTCGACAAGGAAAACGTTAAAATAGACACGGTTGATGCAGCTCCTTCGGAAGACGAAAAAACAGAAATTAATGGCCATTGGGCTGGTGTTGATTTTGGTTTTGGTGTGCTGATGAACAATCAGTTCAACACCAATTTTAATACGACGCCTTATTGGGAAAATGACCCCGGTAAATCCATGACATGGAACCTTAATTTTTTTGAGCACAAGTTTGGACGAACGGTTGGATTTACCACAGGTCTTGGTTTAAGTTTTACACAAACCGCCTTCAAGGACAACTACCTTTTAGTTTATTCTGCAGACACTTTATATGCTGAGATTGATTCTGTAAATACGTATTCAAAAAACAAGTTGCGAAGCACTTATTTGACAGTCCCACTTTTATTGGATATTTCCTCGATTAGAAATGGTGGAGATGGTTTTTATCTTGCAACTGGACTTGTTGCGGGCGTTCGAATAGCTTCTCGCATTAAAAGGATTGGTGAGTTAGATGGAAAAGAATTTCGACAAGATTTAAAAGGTGTTTATGGCCTGAATGCTTTCAGACTTGACGCTACTGTCCGCACTGGTTATGATAATTGGGGAGCCTTTGCTTCTTACAATTTATTACCCTTGTTCGAAACAAGCAAAACAGTTGCGGTTTATCCTTTGACTGTAGGGCTAACATTGAATTTTTAATCCTGAAGTGTTAAACACAAAAAAGGCTGCCCGTAAGAGCAGCCTTTCTTTGTTATATGAAGTTCACTTATTTCTTCACAACATTGAATTGAGCAGCTTTTCCGCTCTCAAGTACAACGTTAACAACATAAACACCAGCATTCAATGCAGCGATGTTTAGGTCTGTTTTACCATTTACAAGGTTCGCTGTTTTTGAAAGAACAACTCTTCCAGCTACATCTGTCATTGTGATGTTCGCATTTCCTTCTGCTTTCAATGAAACAGTAACGTTATCAACAGCAGGGTTCGGATATGCAACACCCTCAATCATAGACGCTTCAGAAACACCCAATTCAGCAGCATTGAAAACCTTAACCGCCATAGCTGGAGCATTATCAGATCCAAAACCACCAGCTGAATAAGCACCATCTGCCTCAACAGGGAACAACGGCTGTAGATAGTTGTTCACATTTGTTGTATAATCGATATCTGTGTCATAACGGAAGAAAACGTTTAGGTTTACAGTTTGAGCACAAGCCAAATATCTTTTGTTGTTTTCAAGAAGTACAGGTGTTGTAAAGGCACCATAAACCATACTATCAGCTAGGTTAGAAGGATAGTAATAGTAACCAAATGCAACCGGTGTAAGAACGTCAAATGCAAGGTTGGCATCGTTTAAATCTGTAAATACATCACCCCACTCATAAAGGTTCAATGCTATTTCTTCTCCTGTAAGATCGATACTGTCAGCAGCATTAGTAACAAGTGCAAAGTACATTCCTTCTGCCCCAATACGGCTTGCATTAGGATCTGAAATCACACTACAAATACCATAAGTAGAATTCAACGTTGAAGGCTGGTAACCTCCTGTTCCTGCTGGAAGGTTGTTAACCGAATTAAGCGCGCTATATGAAAACAATGAATCATTTACTACAAATGCTGAAGTAATTACATTATCTGAAGGGAATTCATCATTCACTTCCAAACCAACAGTATAAGTTAAAGTATAGCGTCCGGCAGGATAGCTAGATAGAGAGAAAGCAGGGAAAGATTGTGCTTCACCAGGATAAAGATAAACACTGTCAGCAGCAGCTAATGATGCAACTGTAATGGTGTTGTTGTAAACCTCAGTTCCTGTTGGATTTGTAACTTTTGCGTTTACGGTAATGTTACTTTGAGTCGCTGAACCGTCATTGAACAATTGAACTCCGATGTCAAAGCCAAACTCTGAACCGTTTTGTGCCAATTGAGAAAGAACACCAGTTGACTTAGAAATCATTGCTCCATCTGAATAGATAGCAGCATCGTTTGCAAATTGACCAACTTTGTTACCAATAAAGACAACAACTGCGCCGTTTGCCATTTCATCAACTAAAGCAGCACCGTCCAAGGCAGTTAACATAACCGTAGGAATCGTTACGTTTGCTCCATCAGTTCCAGCGCCCATTGGAATCACTTCAGGATCTCTGTTGATGATAATAACACCAATTGCTCCAGCAGTTTGAGCATTTAAAGCTTTTATACTGAAATTACAAGTGTTACGATAAATAACAGCAATTTTACCTGTTAAGTCATTGGTTAATTCGTTACAGCCTTCCTGAGAAATAGGGTGTCCTTGAGCATTTGTTCCAGCAGAACCATCTTCTACCAACATTAATTCACCTTGAACATAGGTGTTAGGAATGTTGAAATCAGGTGTTGCCCAACCGCCGGCAGGATCCGCCCAAGTGTGGTCATAGCTGCCTTCAACAGCAGCAGGGGAAATCCCCAAAACGACAGATTGCGAATAAGCCACAAAGCCACTCACGATTGCCGCGATAAATAGTAAAGTTTTCTTCATGTTGTTAATTTTTAATGAGGTTAAAATTAATACTTTATTAAAAGTGAATCAAACAGTTGAACGAAAAAAAATCACTTTTCGTTGGAAAATTAAAAAGGCGCCTACTAAACTGTAGGCGCCTTCTAATGAAATGTAACTTTTTCTTATTCTGCGGAAAGTGCTGCTTTCAAGAATTCTCTGTTCATGCGTGCGATGTTTTCCAAGGAAATGCCCTTCGGACATTCCACTTCACAAGCGCCAGTATTCGTGCAGTTTCCAAACCCCTCTTCGTCCATTTGGCGAACCATGTTTAACACACGGTTTTTCGCCTCAACTTTTCCTTGTGGCAATAAAGCATACTGAGAAACTTTTGCACCTACGAACAACATAGCAGAGCTGTTTTTACATGTTGCAACGCAAGCACCGCAACCGATGCAGGCTGCCGCCTCAAATGCTTTGTCGGCATCATCTTTCGGAATGGGAATGGCATTGGCATCCATTGTTCTACCAGAGGTATTAACAGATACAAATCCTCCCGCTTGTTGGATACGATCAAATGCACTTCTATCAACGACAAGATCTTTGATGACCGGAAAAGCTTTTGCTCTCCATGGCTCAACGTAAACTGTGTCGCCATCTTTGAATGAACGCATGTGCAATTGACACGTCGTTGTTCCTGTTTCAGGACCATGCGCGCGACCATTGATATACATTGAGCAGCTTCCACAAATTCCTTCACGACAATCATGATCAAAAGCAACAGGTTCTTTGCGCTCGTTAATCAATTGCTCGTTCAACTGATCCATCATTTCAAGGAATGAACTATCTGTTGAAACATTGTCAAGTTTATACGTTTCGATCGCTCCTTTTGAATTGGCGTTTTTTTGTCGCCACACTTTCAAAGAGATATTGATAAATTTTGATGCCATACTATTAATTTAAGTTTTTTAGTGATTAGATAATAGCCATTAGCTGATTCTCGAGATGAATATGCCTAGTTATTAGTTAATCACTGCAGTGTATCTTTATTATCTATTTTTTTAATAAATGCGGTTAACATTTTGCTTTCCTCTAAAAGTTGCTCTTTTACTTTATTCAACAATTCTTTCGAAGCAATGTATTCTAATTTTTCCGCAAGTAATAAGTGCGTTTCTAGTTCATAAAGTGAGCCTCGGGAAATTTTTACAAATTGACTATAACTTTTAGTAGATTGTCTTCCATATCCTTCTGCTATGTTAGCAGGAATGGATGAAGCAGAGCGTCTAATTTGACTTGAAAGTGCAAATTTTTCTGATTCAGGAAAATCCTTTGTAAGTTGATAGACATTAACTGCAAGATCTAATCCCTTTTGCCAAATCAATAAGTCTTTATAAGAAAGAATTCCCATTTTAGTTACTATTTCCTAATGCCCGTTTCCTATTGTTTAATTACTTGTAGTTTCTTGCTGCAATCTTTATGAATTCGTATTTCAGCTTTTCTTGGTGTAAAACTTCTTTGCTGATGTCATCTCCTTGGTATTCCCAGGCACCAACAAAATTAAAGTTTTCGTCGTCGCGAAGCGTTTCTCCCTCGGCATCTTGGTATTCCTCTCGGAAATGTCCACCGCACGATTCTTTGCGCTGTAATGCGTCCATCGCCATCAAATGTCCAAGGTCAATTAAGTCTGCTACACGAATAGCCTTTTCCAATTCAGGATTTAATTCATCCGCACTACCAGGCACGAAAACATCTTTGTAAAATTCTTCTTTCAGTTGCGCGATTTCTTGGGCGGCTTCGATAAGGCCCTTTTCATTGCGACTCATCCCTACTTTGTTCCAGATGATTAATCCCAAACGTTTGTGGAAATGATCAACCGATTTAGAACCATTGTTGTTTAAAAATTTATTGATCGTTTCCTTTACCCTGTTTTCTGCTTCATCAAATTCAGCTGAATTTGTAGGAATCTTTCCTGTTCTGATTTCATCAGCAAGGTAGTCTGAAACAGTGTAAGGTAATACGAAATATCCATCGGCTAATCCCTGCATTAAAGCAGAAGCGCCTAGTCTATTCGCTCCGTGATCGGAAAAGTTGGCTTCCCCAGCTACAAAACACCCAGGAATAGTTGATTGAAGGTTGTAATCAACCCAAACACCACCCATCGTGTAATGCACGGCAGGATAGATTTTCATTGGGGTTTCATAAGGGTTTTCGTCAGTAATCTTTTCATACATTTGGAAAAGGTTACCATATTTCTCTTCTACCCATTTTTTACCCAATTCGAGAATTTTTTCGTCCGTAGGATTGTGATCTCCTTGCGCAAATGCAGCTTGCTTTCCTTTATTGCGAATCTCAGTTGAGAAATCGAGGTAAACACCTTCGTTTGTGTCGTTTGCTTCAATTCCATACCCTGCGTCACAACGTTCTTTAGCAGCTCTGGATGCCACATCACGAGGCACAAGATTACCAAAAGCAGGATATCTTCTTTCTAAGAAATAATCACGGTCATCTTCCGCAATTTGCGTCGGTTTTAAACGTCCTTCACGAATTGCTTCGGCGTCTTCTTTTTTCTTTGGAACCCAGATTCTACCGGAGTTACGCAAAGACTCGGACATCAAAGTTAGTTTTGATTGGTTGGTACCATGAACAGGAATACACGTTGGGTGAATCTGAACGAAACAAGGATTGGCGAATAGCGCACCTTGTTTGTGAATCTTCCATGCTGCAGTAACGTTGCTGCCCATCGCATTTGTAGACAAGAAATAAACATTTCCGTAGCCCCCTGATGCAATAATCACCGCATGTGCAGAATGTCTCTCCAATTCACCGGTAACCAAATTACGTGCAATAATTCCTCTTGCTTTGCCATCTACCTTAACGATGTCAAGCATTTCATGGCGATTGAACATTTCAACGCGGCCCAATCCTATTTGACGTGATAATGCTGAGTAAGCACCTAACAAAAGCTGCTGACCCGTTTGTCCAGCGGCATAGAATGTTCTTTGAACCTGAGTTCCACCGAATGAACGGTTATCGAGCAAACCACCGTATTCACGAGCAAAAGGAACACCTTGTGCAACACATTGGTCGATGATGTTTCCTGAAACTTCAGCCAAACGGTGAACATTTGCCTCACGTGCACGGTAGTCACCACCTTTGATAGTGTCATAGAACAAACGGTAAATTGAGTCACCATCATTCTGGTAATTCTTCGCTGCATTGATTCCTCCTTGAGCAGCAATTGAGTGCGCACGACGTGGAGAATCCTGGAAACAAAATGCTTTTACGTTGTAACCCATTTCTCCAAGTGATGCAGCAGCAGACGCTCCTGCCAAACCGGTTCCTACGACAATAACGTCAATCTTCGGACGGTTATTTGGTGCAACAAGTTTCAAATGATTTTTATAGTCTGTCCATTTCTGAGAAATGTGACCTTCTGGTATTTTAGAGTCTAATTTTGACATAATCAAATAGTTTAATGCTATTTACTAAGGAAAATAAGTACCGGAATAATCGCAAATGCCGCAGGCACTATAATTGCGAAAATTTTACCAAACAATTTGATGCTTGGCGTGTACTTTTTATGGTTCAAACCAAGCGACTGAAACGCTGAAGAGAATCCATGCATCAAATGGAAGGATAAAACAGCCATCGCTAATACGTAAAAAATGACCGCGAATAAAGCATACTGGTTGATTGGCGCACCATTTATACTTTTTCCAAAAAACGACATAACGATTTTGTGCAAGTCTTTGTAGGTGTCTCCAACTTTTACGTTCACATCTTTGAAATAAAGTTCAGTTCCGTTTTTAACAACAATCATTGGGTTTGTTGGAACGGGCTGTAAACTTGGTGTGTGCGTGTAATACAAGGTATCAGTTTTTGCTTGTCCTGTTTGATCTGTTGAACTCACTACATAGGTGTGAATTGGCATTGGTTCAGATGAGTACTTCATTTTCCACCAGAAATTCGCCATGTGAATTACAATGAATACCAAAATAGCAGTGCCGAGAACAGCCATTTTTCTAGCCGCTCCGGAAGAGTTAGCTGAAGGGTTGTTGTACGCGTAATTCACAGGACGTGCCTTCTTATTTTGCAACGCAAGCATTAGTCCATCCACAGCGTGAAACAAAATGGAAATGTAAGTGGCATAGGAAAGCACCTTGATAAAAATATTATGCGACATGAAGTACGCATATTCATTAAATGCGCGGCGACCTTCTTCACCGGTTTTCAATACCAGCTGCAAATTCCCCAGCAGGTGACCAACGAGAAAAAGACAAAGGAACAAACCGGTAACGGCCATCCAATATTTTTTCGCAATGGAAGATGATAAAATAGCAGATTTACTCATAATTCTTCTTTAAGAAACTTTCGCAAAATTAATAGATAGAACAGAATTTGCAGGAAAAGGTTCTTATTTAGACTGATTTTAGATAATAGGAAGTTTTTCGCTATCTGTTACATTGTGTAAAAAGTTCAGTTTTTAAAGAAAACCCAGGTTATGAAAACGTTATTGACGGCAGTAGTTTTGATGGTGGCAATGAACGCTGTTTCTCAGGAAGATCAGCATTTAGAAGGCCAAGTCAAGGACAAAGAAATGAATGGAATTGATAAGATTTCCGAACTTGTTGCAGGCAGTGTTTTAGCCGTAGAGGTCTATCCAAATCCTTCAGATGGGAATGTTTTTGTGAAAGGAAAAGAAGGTTCAGTAGTCACATTGTACAGTTTGTCGGGCACGTATGTCGGCACTTGGATAATAAATGCTGAAGAAAAAGTTGCCATAACCGACTTGCCAGAGGGCAGTTATTTGTGTTCCCTGAACAACAATGGAACCAGGGTTGTAAAAAGATTTGTTGTTTTATAAGTAACTCAAACCAGCACTTGTTCCTTCAACATTTAAAAGCACTTTTTTTCCTAAAACGATTGCTCGATTATCATTCAGATGTCCTGCTGGAAAATCAAAGGCAATAGGAATGTTTCTGTATTGAAAATGTGCTAGAATAATTTCTTCAACAGACATGCCAAATGGTGTTGCAGTATCTTCAAGATCCGTCATACCACCGACAACCAAGCCGCTTATTTTGTCTAAAATGCCAGCCTTTCTTAGTGCGAAAAACATTCGATCGATGTGGTACAAGTGTTCAGCTAAATCTTCTACAAAAAGAATTTTTTCTGAATAATCTGGCTGATTGTTTGTGCCAATTAAGCTATATACGATGCTTAAATTTCCGCCAACGATTGTTCCTTCTGCTGATCCGGATTTGTTGTAGTTTGAAGTTGCCGCAACAGAAAAGAACTCACCTTTAAGTGCCATCAACAGAGTGTTCAACGCCTCTTGAGAGTTGTCTTTGAAGTTTAATACCATCGATCCATGGATGCTTGGCAGGTTAAATCGTTGAAGATGCTGATGAAAGACGGTTACATCACTAAAGCCAACCAACCATTTTGGTTCACGAAGCATGCTGGCCCATTGAATTCTATCAACAATTCTTACACAACCATACCCCCCTCTTGCGCATACAATTGCTTTTACTTCCGGATGATCAATACCATATTGTAAATCTTCCAAGCGTTCTTCATCTGTGCCTGAAAAATAGTGGTGTTGACCCAAACAATTCTTACTCACTAACACCTTGAAACCTGCGTTTTCAAAAAATGCAACAGCGAAATCAACATGCTCTTTTTCGATTGCTTTTGCTGGTGCAGTGATGTAAATAAGATCGCCCGATGCTAATGGTTGAGGAACATTCATTTAAAGAATCTTGATGGTTCAAATGTAAATGAAACTTTCGAATTCGATTGAATACAAGACATTTTCATTTCCGAAGAAAAGCATATTTTTGAGAAAAAAGACCTCCATGATTTCTCCATACAACGATGAATATTTTATGAAGCAAGCCTTTCAAGAGGCTCAGAAAGCGTTTGAGAAAGACGAAGTGCCTGTTGGGGCCGTGGTGGTTGCGAACAATCAAATCATTGCCCGCGCGCACAATTTTACAGAACATTTGCATGATGTAACGGCGCATGCAGAAATGCAAGCAATAACAGCTGCGTCAGAGTCTTTGGGTGGAAAATATTTATCAGGTTGCACCCTTTACGTAACGCTCGAACCCTGTGTGATGTGTGCCGGTGCGCTGTATTGGTCGCAGATTGACAAAATTGTTTTTGGCGCAAGAGACGAAAAACGAGGAGCAGGTAGATTTCAAAACCAGCTTTACCACCCTAAAACACTCGTTACGAACGGTATTCTTGAGAAAGATTGTTCGGAGTTGATGCTGGAGTTTTTTAAAAAGAAGCGGAAATAACCTGAACAAGATAAAAGAACAAAGACTTTAAAATGTTGAAAACACTTTTATTCACTGAAGGTTAAGAGAAATCTAAACATGCCATTCACTGCAAAATAAATCCTTGTTCTTTGCTCCTTGTTCCTAGATTAACCCTTCACTTCCTCGGTTCCATCGGAATGCCTTGCAAATCTTCCGAGTTCACGGGAATGCACCTGATCGTTTTTAGGCCAGGGCCAACCGCCGAATTGTGTCTGTTGGTAATCTGAAAACGCTTGATATATTTCATCTTTGCTGTTCATGACGAATGGACCATGTTGAACAACCGGCTCATTAATTGGGCGGCCCTGTAAAATCAAAAGCTTTCCAGGTTCGGTTCCATTTACTATTTCGAACTGTTGCTCTGCATCCACTTCAACCGCATGATACGTTGGAATTTCAATTCCCTCTATTTTCAGACCTTTGCCGCTGTAATAATAGACCGTTCTGTTGACACCTATTTCTGCTTTTGGAAGGATGAATTTGGTGTTGGGATCAAGTTGAATATTGAATACTCCCACATGATTTGTTGGATTTGCTGCCCAAGAATCGGGAGGTGCACTTAAAGAGGTTTTGTCATTAAACTTTCCAACCAAAACCTCGACGATTGCTGAATTCCCATTTTCATCTTCCTCTGAGAATTTTGGAACTTGTTCATTCCAGATCATCTTAAAGTGCGGTTCTACCATTTTACTTTTCGCCGGCAAATTCAGCCAAATTTGAAATAGCTCAAGCGGGTTGTCTTTTTCTGAATTGAGGCATGGAAACATTTCAGAATGTTGAACTCCTTTTCCTGCTGTCATCCACTGAACATCCCCGTTGCCATATCGGCCGCAAGCACCCGTAGAATCGGCGTGATCAACCAGTCCTTCTCTTACAACCGTTATGGTTTCAAATCCCCTGTGCGGGTGTCCCGGGAAACCAGGGACTTCGGTCCCGTGGTACATGCGAAACCCATCCTTTACAATAAAATCTTGTCCGAGATAACGCCCTTGCAAGGAAGTGTCGGGTCCAAGTTTTTCGTTTCCTTTTGGATAGTGATCTTCATGGTGCACGCAAAATAGAAATGGATCAGCCGTTTCCCACTGAAATCCCAATGGTTTTATTTGTTTAATTTTCGATGACATAGATGTTGTTTCTTTGCGCGTTGATTGTCCCCATCCCATCATAGGTAATGCGAAAATTCCGGCGGCGAATCGTTTTAAAAAATCTCTTCTGTATTTCATGCTTTTGGCATAGTCTTTACAAAAGTAACGTTAATGCGGTTTCATTTTTATTGACGTAAGTTAAGAAATAAAAAAAGGGGCCGAAGCCCCTAGAAATGCGGTTGTATTGATATTTATTTAAATAGCAAAATCAAATAATAGAAAATGGCAGCTAACAATCCACTCACAGGAATGGTAAGTATCCATGCCCAAAGTAAGTTGATGGTTACACCCCATCTTACAGCGCTTAATCGTTTCGTTGCGCCAACGCCAATGATAGAACCAGTGATTGTGTGCGTGGTAGAAACAGGAATTCCCATTTGACTAACCGTAAACAATGTTAAAGCACCTGCCGTTTCTGCACAAACACCTTCCAATGGAGTAACCTTTGTGATTTTTGTACCCATTGTTTTTACAATTTTCCAACCACCCATCAACGTTCCCAGACCAATCATTAAATAACAACAGAATGAAATCCATGATGGCATTGTGTCATTGTGAACTTTTGCTTTGATTTTGTGCCCCTCCAGTAAATGTCCTTCTTGGTCGACATACTTTGCAAATAGAGATGCCTTAGGATATGCTTTGTTTAGGTTTTTATCATCAAAAATCAATTCTTCAGTTTCGTTGTCGAATATCTTTTTTCCTTTTGTGTAAACCTCAAGCTTTTCCCCATTTTCTCTTTCTGGCTTAAACATCTCTTTTTTACCATCTGCCCCCTTGTATTCGATTTGAACAAGCTCCGTTACCTGCAGGAACTGAGGCACATTTGCATCTGTTTTCCCATCTCTTGCCATGTTTCCATAGACCATCAATGCAGCACAAATAATTCCCATGACTTTTTGAGAATCCGCACCACCATGACCAAGAGAAAATGCTGCTGAAGAAAGTAATTGTAATTTCTTATACATGGATGATTCCCTTGTAGCTGAAGGGCGTTTTGAATATAGAAGTTGATAAATAAGGTAAACCAATACAAAGAGCCCCAACATAATACCCACAATCCAAATCATAATTGGTTTGATGTCAAGGGAATCTTTCAAATAGTAGGTCGTGTAAACCGTAAGAACAGACAAACCAATAGACCACAGCATTTTAATGAAAAAGTTGCGTTGTATGGTCACCAAGGCAATAATAAAGGCAATTATACCTCCAATTACTGGTGCAAAGAAAATAAACAGAAGTGGTTTGATAATTTCTTCAAGTTTTAGAACATCAAAACCAGCACAGGCAACAGCGGCACCAGCAAAACCTCCAATCAATGTGTGAGAAGAAGAAGAAGGAAGACCAAGCCACCATGTGAGTAGGTTCCAGAAGGTAGCAGCAAGCAATCCAGCCAGGATAACCCATAGGTCAATAGCACTGTTATCAACCGTTTTTGCTACCGTGTTTCCGACACTCATGTCAAAAACCCAAAATGCAACAATGTTGAATACAGCCGCCCAAATAACGGCCTGAAAAGGTGTTAAAACTTTCGTAGACACAACAGTTGCAATCGAGTTGGCAGCATCATGAAACCCATTGACAAGGTCAAAGATGAGCGCTATTGCAATAACGACAAATAATAAAGTTAACATACTATTCTATTAGTTATGTAAATGTTAGGCTTAAGCGTATTTTACAACGATCGATTCGATTACATTCCCAGCATCTTCACACTTATCTGTTACCGTTTCCATTGTTTGGTAGATCTCACGCTTCTTAATCAACTCTTTCGCGTCTACATCTGAATCGAATAGTTTTTCGATACTTAAATCAAAAATTTCATCTGCCGTATTTTCGATGCTATTGATCTTAATGACACATTCAACAATTTTTTGTGTGTTTTTTAGGTTGCGCAACTCTACAACTGCGCTGTTGACAGCTAGTACCGCTTGTTGAATGGCGTCTGCTGTTTTTTGTATGCCAGAATCAACAGTTGGATCTATTTTGTAAAAATTAATTTTTTTACCGGCGGCATACATATAATCAGCGATATCATCCAATGCGGAAGCAAGACTATGAATGTCCTCGCGATCGAATGGAGTGATGAAATTTTTACCCAATTCAAGGAAAATATTATGTGTCAACAAATCATTTTGATGCTCCAAATCCTCCATTTCTTTCACCAATTGAGCACGTTTGTTAAAGTCAGCCTCATTAACTAATAGTACAAGTTTTTTAGAGAGTGTTTCTAAGTTAGCGCTAGCGCTCTCAAAAAGAGTGTAAAACACTTTGTCTTTTGGTAAAAAGAATTTTAATATACCTGTTGCCATAATTGATTTTTTAGCAAAGTTATTCGATTATTACTTCCTGCAACTTTTACAGTTAAATTGTTAACGTAAAGATAATGTTAGGCGCTTCTTGAATGTAATGTTAACAAATAAAAATCTGATAATCAGACAAATATTATTCAATGTTAATTTGTAGTGTTATGATAATATTAAAATAAAAAACGACAAAAATGCTTTAAAATTTTGGTAATCAATTTATTATAGAGAATAGATATCGAAACTTAATGTTAAGCTAATGTTAAGAAAATTAAGCTTATCTTAAGAATGAATGAACAGAATATTAAGCCAATGTTAATAGCCTACTTTTGCGATCGAATTAAAGGATAGAGAATGATGAAAGGATTTCAAAAAGTTAGTTCCCTAATATTGGTTACTATGTTAACGATCAATGCAGTGTCCCAAACGGATACATTGAAACCATTGGTTAAAAGTGAAGTGGTTGCAAAATCAAATTGGTACGATAATTTTCAAATTAGAGGATATTTGCAGTTTCGTTATAATAGATTATTAGAAACAAATCCAGATTTGAAATGTGAACAGTGTGACCGCTCTTGGGGAGAAAATGGTGGCTTTTTCATCCGACGAGCGCGTATTATTTTTTCTGGACAAATTTCTAAACGAGTTTATTTTTATGTTCAACCAGATTTCGCTTCTTCGGCGGGAACAACTGGTAATGTTGCACAATTGAGAGATGCATATTTTGATCTTGGTTTGGATAAGAATAATGAGTTTCGTATTCGATTGGGACAAAGTAAGGTTCCCTATGGCTTTGAGAATATGCAATCGAGTCAAAATCGTTTGCCATTGGATAGAAATGATGCGCTTAATAGCGCTCTTACGAATGAGCGCGATATGGGAGCCTTTTTCTATTGGGCACCGAAAGCGAGAAGAGAAATGTTTAGTAGTTTGGTGAGAGACGGCTTGAAAGGTTCAGGTGATTACGGTGTATTTGCTTTTGGCGTTTACAATGGACAAACGGCAAATCAAACTGAGAGAAATGATAATTTACATGTTGTATCCAGGTTAAGTTATCCAATCAAAATAAAAAATCAAATTATCGAACCAGGAATTCAAGCTTATACTGGCACATTCACTCTTTTGAGTACCTCTTCTGGTGTTAAGAAAAATGACAATGGTGAGTATTTAGATCAACGAGCAGCAGCCTCTTTTGTTCTATATCCGAAACCGTTTGGAATACAGGCTGAATATAATATAGGTAAAGGACCTGAATACAATAAATTCACAGACTCAATTGAAGTTCAAGATTTGAAAGGTGGTTACATTACGCTTTCTTATATGTTAAAGTTAGGTAAGCAAACACTGATTCCTTTTGTTCGAGGTCAGTATTATGATGGTGGAAAAAAACATGAACTTGATGCAAGAAGCTATAAGGTCAATGAATATGAAATTGGATTTGAATGGCAACCACACAAAACGTTTGAGTTGGTGGCAATGTATACTATTTCTAATCGAAGATTTGAAGACTTTCAAAATCAAGACAATTTTCAAACAGGCAGACTGTTGCGATTGCAAGCACAAATAAATTTCTAAATAAAATAAAGGGCAGGATATCTGTCCTTTATTTATTCGGGTCGCCGTACTGTTCGATTTCAATATTTACCTCGATCTCGTAGTCTGGGTGCTTTTCGTGAAGAAAAACAATTAGATTATTGATCACGCTATTATCCGATCCAGGCAAAACTTTGAATGTTAATTCACGCACAAACTTATTATCATCCAATGCGAACTCGATGCCTACGAGTTCGGCCATAGGGGTGTTTTTATAAGAGACGATATTCCCATCTATCGAAAAACCATCCGTTGGATATTTTTTCATGATAGAACAAGACGCTAGGAGAGCAAAAAGGGCGACGTAAAAGATCTTTTTCATAAAAAATAGAGTTTAAGTGCTTTTTTCTTTGGTGGTTAAAACCTACCAACGGTGGTGATAACAATTAAACAAATATAAAAAAATAATGATGGGCCTAACTGTATTTCACTAAAATCCCCTCAGCAAGAAGATTTAGATGGCGCATTTTTTTACTAATGCTAGCAAAAAACTCATATGTTTCGAAGTTAATCAGGATCACGCGCACATCATCGGTTGTTTCGAATGTATGCAGTAAATCGGTGTCGCACAAGAGGTCAATTTTTTTACAGAACTCTTGTAAGTCGAGCGTTAGCTCTATGATTTCTTTTCTCTTCTTTAAGTTATCTAGGAGACTTATGATTTTTGCAATTGTTTCGAAGGATTTTTCTAAAAGTTCAATCTGATGTTCCAAACCAATCGTGTGAGGTCCACAATTATAAAGTTCACAATGTCTTCCGAGTGAATCTAATTTGGCGGATAAGGATTTCAAATTGGCAGCAACGTTAAACACGTCTTCCCGATCAAATGGTAAGATAAGATTATCACTCAATTGCTGGAATAACTTACGGTTCAATTGCTGATTTTCATTGTGAATATGGGTAATCTTCGAGATGTATTCATGTTTTTTTGCCGCAACTTCTTCGTGACTAAAAGCATGCAACAAAAGAGACATGGAGTGTAAATTGTCACATTCTTCGTTCAAAAAATTCAATAAAGAATTGTTGCGCGGAATTAAAAACTGAAGTATCGATTTCGCCATTGTTTTGATTCTTTCGGCAAGAATACAACTAGTTTTGAAGCAATTCTACCATTTCACAGAGACTTAATAAAACCATAATAAAACTGAAAGCTCAAGTTGGTATGAACTTAACAACCAAAGGAACCATGCTAAAATTGAAAAGCACTATTTTTACACCATGAATCAAAACGGAGTCCAAAAAGATACAATTTGTGCATTAGCTTCAGCAAATGGGATTGGCGCAATCGCCTTGATCCGGATTTCTGGGAAAAAAGCGATTGATTTATTGAAGGATTGTTTTTCTAAAAACATAGATAATGCCGCGACTCACACACTGCACTATGGAAATTTTACTTCAAAAGAAGGGATCTTAATTGATGAGGTGTTAGTATCTGTTTTTCACGAAGGGAAAAGTTTTACTGGTGAAGCTTCTGTTGAGATTTCTTGCCATGCTTCGCCGTATATTCAGCAACAAATTATTCAGACCTTGTTAATATGTGGCTGTCGTTTAGCAGATCCTGGGGAGTTCACAATGCGTGCCTTTTTGAATGGAAAAATGGACCTTTCGCAAGCCGAAGCAGTTGCAGATTTAATCGCCTCTCAATCTAAAAATGCACATGACATTGCACTTAAACAGTTGCGGGGTGGCTTTTCAAACGAACTGAAAGATTTGAGGGAAAAACTCATTCATTTTGCTTCTTTAGTGGAACTGGAACTCGATTTTGCTGAAGAGGACGTTGAATTTGCGGATCGAACGGAGCTTCGCATACTTGTTGATGAGGTGATCCTTTATCTGAATCGCCTTTCGCGTTCTTTTGAACTGGGTAATGCCATCAAGAATGGTGTCCCAGTTGCAATCGTTGGCGCCCCAAATACGGGTAAAAGCACACTTTTGAATCAATTATTGGGAGAGGAACGGGCGATTGTCAGTAACATCGCAGGAACCACGCGTGATGTAATAGAGGAGACGCTTAACATTGACGGCATCCTTTTCCGTTTGATTGATACTGCGGGAATACGTGAGGGCGCTGAGGAAATTGAAGCGATGGGCATTGAGCGTTCGCGTGAGAAAATCCGTCAGGCGAAGGTGGTGCTTTGTATGGGAGAGGCCACGCATCCCGAAAATTTAGCCAAAGTGAAAGAATGGGCCAGCACCATTCGAATGGCACACCCGGATAAAAAAGTTTTCCTAGTAGCGAATAAAGCTGACCTGGGGGAGTACACCAAAGACAGTGATGTACTATACATAAGCGCGAAACATGGAACGGGCATTGATAAGCTAAAAGCGCAACTTGTAGAAGGTGTTGTCGGTGATTTTAACATGGCCGATGAAACAATTGTAACGAATGTGCGTCACTACGACGCTTTGCAGCGCACTATTTTTTCCCTAGAAAAAGCCCAACGAGATTTACAAGAAAACGTAACAGCAGATTTTATTGCCATGGATATCCGTCAAGCCATGTATGATCTCGGCTCAATAACAGGTGACATATCAACAGATGATTTGTTGGGAAATATCTTTAGTAAGTTCTGTATCGGGAAGTAAGCACCAACCCCCAAAACCCACTTCACATTAAGTTCACACTGCCGCCCCCTTTTTAATCTAACTATAATACAGGCTTAATTTATTGCTTAAAGGTTTTCAATAATCTTGCGCTTTGAAATGCATTGCCTTTTTTGAAGGCACAAAGTGAATAAGCATGAAAGGGTTGTTAGCGTCAATTGTGTTTAGTGGGATTAGTTTGTTTTCAATGGCTCAATCAAATGGGCTGGAAGGCATTATTGTTGAGAAATATTATATCAGCTCCAAACAAGACAGTGAAGCTCCAAATTTAACAGGAAAGCTTGCGCCAGGGTCAGTTACTTATCGCGTTTTTGTAGACCTCCTTCCCGGACACCGTTTTAGTATGGCCTACGGCAGCTCTACGCACCCATTGTTTTTTAAAACGAACACATATTTCTACAATCACCTAGAGAATGGTTCTACAGTTGCTAGTACAGTTATTAAAAGAAAACTTTCTAAAAACACCTTGATGCTCGATTCGTGGTTGTCAGTTGGAACTGCAGCAGAAGGTTCCTTGGGGATTTTAAAGAGCGATGACGACACATTAGAAAATACACCTCGACCAAATCAGTTTTTAATAAATGCGGACAAAAAAGCGGGTGAGCCATTGACAGTAAAAGATGGTCTCAAGGCCAGTGAATATATGCCGAATCACACCTTCTTCGGAATTGATACAGCGGTGCAAGTTTTTAATCAAAACTCGGAGGACAACTTATTTTACACCGAAAATGGCGCATGGGCTTGCATGGGCTTGGGCGCTGTTGGACCAGATTCGCTTTCAACTAATAGAGTGTTAATTGCTCAGGTCACAACGGATGGGCTATTTGAATTTGAATTAAACATCTTAACAGTTGGTCCAGACAGAAAGACCCAGCGCTTTGTTGCTCGGAACCCAGAGGGGGAGGAGATTTTATTAGAAAGTCTAATATATACAAGTTCTAAAAAAAGAAAAAATAAAAACAAATAGTATCGATATGAAAAAAATTACGCTTTTAGCAAGTTTATTCTTCGCTCTTTATTCGCAGGCTCAAAATGGTTTGGAAGGTATTGTGGTGGAAAAATATTATGTCTCTGATGCTGCTGATTCAGCTGACGCAGATGCAAACGGAGCGGTTTATCCACTTCACGTTGGATCTGTTACATATCGAGTGTACGCAGACCTCCTTCCCGGATATAGTTTTATTATGAGTTTGGGAAATCAAAATCACCCATTTAAAGTAAGCACGACAACTGCATTTTACAATGATCCTAATTATGGGGTTGCTTATTATAATGGTACGAGCCAGAATAATACTAAAAAGTACACGCAGTTAATTGACTCTTATTTTACAGCTGGAGGGGTTGCTTCCGGTTTGTTGGGCGTGCCTAAAACAGAAGACACAGATGGGTCTATTGGAAACACTCAGGGAATTTTGGCAAACGCGGATGCAACTGCAGGAATTCCAATCACTGGTGTAGGCGCACAAGATGGACTGTTACCAGGAACACCAATTGTTCCAAACGTCCTTGGAATAACTACGGAATTGGATATTTTTGATCAAACGGCTGGAAATACTTTTCAAACGAACAATGGATCAATTGCTGCGCTCGGCGGTGCCCAAGGAGCAACAGAGAGCAATATGGTGCTTTTAGGTCAGTTTACAACAGATGGTATTTTTAGTTTTGAATGGAACCTGCAAATAGGAACACCTACCCCAGGACAGAGTCAGATCTTTGTTGCAAGCAATCCTGTTGGAGCTGAAATTCAAGATTCCTCATTGATCTACACTTCGTATGTTGAACCAGACACTACTGCGGGAATTGAAGAGTTTCTTCCAGAAAATGCAGAGGTTGCGATGTACCCTAACCCAACAAATGACAAACTAAACATAACTATATACAATTACAAATCAGCAAACAATGAAGACACATACACTGTGTCTAATTTAAGCGGTCAAATTTTGGAAGAGAACAAATTGGGTGTTTGTGTTGGTAAACTTTCGAAAACGCTTGATATGTCCGCTTACCAATCGGGAGTTTACTTCATCACGCTGAAAATTGGTGATCGACAGATTGTTCGTCAGGTAATTAAAAACTAACCAATTTAATGCCATTCGGTATGCGTATTCTACTCATTGTAACAGGGTTGTTTATTTCCTTATCGGTTTTGTCTCAAGGTGTCTTGAGGGGAAAGGTGACAGATGAAAATGGGGAATCTGTGATCGGTGCCCGACTTTCTCTAAAAGATGATCCTACAACCGGCACGAAAAGTGACCTTGACGGAAATTACAACCTCAATATCAAGACAGGCGATAAAAAAGTCTTGATGGTAGCATATGTTGGGATGGATACCATTTACGAAAACATCCAATTGTTGAATGGCGAAGTAGTGGTCAAAGATTTCTCGATGGCGGCCTATAAAGTAAGGGAAATCAAAGAGGTCAGAGTTGTTGTAAAACAAGTAAGGGCCAATGATTATTACATGGAGAAATTGAAAATCAACTCCGCAACTACAATCGATTACATTTCCTCTGAAACAATGAAAAAAACAGGGGATGCCAACGTGACTGCGGCAGTAGCAAGGGTTTCAGGGGTTTCAACGAGTGGAGGGTTGATTACTGTTCGAGGTATCGGAGATAGATATGTAAAAACAACATTGAATGGATCACGCATTCCGACATTGGATCCGCTTACGAACAATATTAAGTTGGACATTTTTCCAACAAGTTTAGTAGACAATATCGTAATTACAAAAACAGCAAGTCCTGATTTACCAGGTGATTGGACGGGTGCTTATCTTTCTGTTGAGACGAAAGACTATCCAGATAAATTAATGGTGAATGTAGAGTCTCAATTCGGATACAATGCCCAAAGTACATTCAAAGATTTTATTACTTCTGAACGAAGCTCTACCGATTGGCTTGGTTTTGATGGCGGGTTGCGTTCAAGGGATGATTCCCAGGCAGTGATCTCTGCTCCCATACTCCAACCATCGAATTACCAGGAAATGGTGGCGCTTGGGTTGGGGAGTTATTTCAATGGAATGGGTGTTACAGGTTGGGCTGATGGAAGTCCAGAAGAGGAAACATACATGCGCTTAGGTCTTGTGGAACTTGGGTTATTAAATCCAACCCAAATGAACGATCCGGCGGCATATCAAACTGCCTTGAACAATTACAATACGAATTATGCACCTAAAGCGTATGCTCTCATTAACCCAGAAGGAAAAGATTACAACAATGGTTTTAAGAACAATTGGGGCACACGCTATAGAAAGGCGCCATTGAATTTTACGCAGAACTTCAGTATTGGTGACCAGGTAAAACTTTTTGGAAAACCCCTCGGATATATTTTTGGTGTGCGTTATGGCAATTCCATTCGTTACGATGAAAATGGTGTTTCTCAGCGAATAGGAGCTGAAGAGGTGAACTATCCAATAGAATTTATTGATGACGCGCGCATCAGCAGAGAAACCAATTCTTGGAGCATGCTTGCGAATCTGGCTTACAAGATCAACGATTACAATAAAGTGTCCTTGTTGTTTATGCCAAATTACATTGGAACCAATGATGTGGCTAATTTCTCCACGCAGTGGGACACAGCTGATTTTCAGGAATACCGGGTGCGAAAAAATATTTTTTATGAACAACGCAAGCAGCTTATTTATCAGCTAGCATCACAGCACCTTTTACCAAAAAGCAAAATCAAGATCGATGCAAATGCTTCTTATACCCGTGGAAGCAGTGTCGCACCAGATTTTAAACTTACTCAGTATGAGGCTACAAGAATCAATGATTCCATTGTTGGTTTTCAATTCTCTCCCAACGCAGGAGATGGTATACGTCGCTATTACAGATACTTGACAGAAAACCTATTGGATACCCGCTTGTCTGTTGAGATTCCCTTGATCAAGCCGGAAAAGAAGCTGGTTAGAAAACTCAAATTCGGTTCCGCCTATCAAGCGATGTATAGAACCACGAAACAAGATGAATATTTTCTTGTGCAAGGAAATAATTCAAACTTTCAAGGTTTGCAAAACGATGACATAGATGCATACTTAACACCGGACAAATTCGTAATCTCAAATACCGGTGAGATAGATTTCTTTTATCAGGATCAGATCTGGGATTGGAATAGAACGATAGGTAATAGCAGTATTTTGTCAGGTTTCGGTTTAATTGATTATGAGTTCTTTAAAAGGCTTAGAATAAACGGAGGGCTTCGCTTAGAAAAGGCCAGTTTATTATCTGACATCTATGTTTACGACCTATTGGGATACGGCATCAATGATGGAAGACGGTTAAACATTCCGGGGTATCCTTTGATTAATCCAGGCATCATTGATCAAATAGATCTTTTGCCTTCAGGAAGTCTGATTCTGAAGTTGGGCAACGAAGAGAAAGTTACAACGAATTTGAGGTTCAATTTCAGTCAAACGGTTGCACGACCAAATATCCGAGAAATGAGTGCCTCTGCTGTCTATGACAATGAATTCCGCACACTTATCTATGGAAACCCAAATCTAAAAGTGACAGAGGTTAACAACCTTGATTTCAGGGTAGAGTCTTTTTTCCGTAGCAACGATAATATTTCTTTTAGTTTGTTCTACAAAGACTTTAAGAATCACATTGAAATGGGCTTTGGTAGTTCAGGAATTACATGGGATAACAATGAAAATTCCTACGTGGCCGGAATCGAATTGGAAGGTAAAAAGCAGATTGGAAAATTCCTGGAATTTAGATCGAACGTAACGATTGTAAAATCGTATTCTCAATACGTACGAAAAGACTTCATTATCCTGCCAGGAAATCAAATTGAATACATACCTATTGATACAGTGCAAAGAACGATGTTTGGTCAGGCGCCTTATATTATAAATGGTATGTTGTCTTACAAGTCTGATTCTTTAGGCTTGACAGCAACCGTGAGTTACAATGTACAAGGACCAAGACTAGTGATCACAGGTATATTGAAAGGTCGCCCGGACATCTATGAAATGCCAAGACACGCCCTAGATTTTAAAGTAACTAAAACGCTTGGGAAATATTTCTCCTCCAGTCTAACGGTTCGCGATATACTAAATGCCCCGGTTCTGCGACAATACAAACTTAACGATGGGTATGCGGATTTTGACCGATTCAGATATGGGACGTCATTCACACTAGGAATTGCCTATAAACTTTAGATAAATGAAGAATTTCACAGCTTTCATACTATCATCAATTTTTGTTTTGACGGGAGTAGCGGCATCTGCGCAATTAGAGCGCGTGTTCATAGAAAAGTATTATCTCAGCGATGCAAATGATGCCACGGATACAACAGGTGGAACGTTGCCAGCAGGCAGTACTACTTATAGGATTTATGTCGATATGGCACCAGGTTTTCGCCTGAAAAAATTATATGGTGATGATAACCATCCATTTATTGTTCGGAGCACAGAAACATTTTACAACCATACAACCGATGGACAAACCTTCGCGAAGGATTTTGTAAAGGCTCGTTATTCTGAGAACATCGTTGCACTCGATTCTTGGCTTACGATTGGGCAGACGACAAAGACACAGGGGGGGAAAACGTTTTTTGGAATTCCGAAAGAATATGATACCGATGGATCTTTTATCGGAGGGGAAAATAATGACGGAGGAAGCGCAATGATTTCAGGAGGTCTATTGACCAATGCAGATCCTTCATGTGGCAGCCCATTAACCGTTGCGGATGGAATGGATACGCTTGTTAATACTCCAACTACTTGGTTTTCTGTTGGTGTTACTGATTTTGTTACTGGGGCTGACACCACTATTTTTGGTTCCCTCAATTCGGGTACGGAATTCAATAGTCGTCAGTTTGAATTGAGAAATACCGGAACGGTTGGAGTGCTTGCAGACAGCAATCATGTGTTAATCGCTCAATTAACAACCGCAGGAGAGCTGTCGTTTAATTTAAATCTGGAAATAGAAGGAGAGGTTAACGGTGAATTACAGACATTCACTTATGTTGGTTCTGATAGTGTTTTGTTAGCAGGAGAGACCTATAATCCCTTTTTGATCTATCCACTAGAATGTGGTTGTAATGACCCACTTTATTTGGAATTCGATCCTACTGTTGGTTGTTTGGAGGCTGGATCATGTATAACCCCAATAATATACGGGTGCATGGATTCTATGGCGTGTAATTTTGATCCACAGTCGAATTTCAATGTCCAAGGATTGTGCTGCTATCCGGGCTTGTGCAACGGAAGAGATATTGCTCAAGTTTGTCCGTCTCTTCTTGGAGAGTCGTTTGAACTTGAGGTTTTTCCGAATCCTTCCAATGATGATTTTACGTTGAACATTTTTTCTGGAATGTCAGACGAGCCAATTCATTATGAGATAGTAAACACATATGGCGTAAAGATTTTAAGCAAAGATCTTTCGGCAACTGAAAAAGTTATTGATGAGGTGTTGGAATTTTCCAACCAACAAAACGGCTTGTATCACTTGATTGTTACTGTTGGGGGGAAAGTAGAAACAATGACCCTTGTTAAATCGAATTAATATGAAAGCTTTACGTTTTATCACCATTTCGGCGCTCCTTGTTTTTTCAATTGCTTCATGCGGAAAAGAGGAACAGGAACAGCCATTAGAAACCTCAACCGTAACAGATGTAGATGGGAATACCTATAATACCGTAAAAATAGGGGGTAAATGGTGGATGACGGAAAACCTGAAGACAAAGCGGCTAGCAGATGGAAGTGAATTGAATTACGTTCCAATTTTTGCAAATGATACGATTTGGGCAAATGCATCCCTCCCAAGCTACACCTTCCTGAATGACTCCATTTATGGATGTCTTTACAATCAGGCAGCAGTGCAAAGCGTGAAACAACTAGCACCTGAAGGATGGCACGTAGCAACGGATGAAGATTGGAAAGCCTTAGAACTTGCAATTGGCATGGCCAAGGGGGAAACAGAGAAACTGGCTTGGCGAGGAACCAACGAAGCCGAATTGCTCTTGCCATTGTATTCGGAAGGATGGCCAACAAACAGTGTGCCTTTTGGAAATGATAAATACAAAATGAGAATTTTACCTGGTGGATGCAGATTGTTCAATGGCATCTCTTCCATCAATGCAACCACAGCGTTCTTTTGGACATCAACACTCAATGGCGAAGAAGGGTATTACCGTTATATTGATTCTAAGAAAAAAACCATTTTCAGACAGCATACCCATGCGCAATATGGCATGAGTATTCGATGTGTTAAAGACTAACAAGATGAAAAAAATTCTAATTCTACTTTTTATAGCAATCACTGGGCCGCAACTATTTGCTCAAGACACCTTGCAACGTTTTGAAATAGCAGTCAATCCAGCCTTTAACTACCGCATATTTTCAACAAAAAACGAGCAGTTAAATTGGTTGAAAAACGAACAAGATAGTTTGCAAAAAGGAAGTGCTGGATTTGGCATCCAAATAAACCACGAGTTCGGCATAAGTGAACAAAGATCTTTTTTCATGGGAATCGCCTATAATAAACAAGGTTATAGTTACAACGAACAGGCTATCAATGGGTTTATAGATTATTCTTTAAATTATCATTTTCTTCAATTTCCTTTAGGTTTGAATCTCTATTTTCGCACGAATGAGCATTTTCAATTCTGTCTACAACCATCTTTAATTCCTGGGACACTTTTAAAAAGCACTGCCGTTTATCAAGAAGTAAATGCGTATGAACGTCAAAAGATGTCAATATATCCTTCGTCTAGTGCAATCTCATTGCATGCTCAATTGGCTGCAGGGGTGTTGGTAAAACTTGATCCGGTTTGGAAACTTAGGGCACAACTGTTTGCTATGCAGCAGATTACAAGTGTTTCAAAAGGGGATTTGGCATGCAGATTGTTCAATGCCGGAGTTCAATTGGCACTCGCAAGAGATCTTTAATAGCATTTAATGACAGGTTGTTCACATTCCCTTAATAACTTCATTTTCCCTTAAAACAAGCAATACCTTAGCTTAGTAAAAGTTTATCAGATAGATAAAATAGTCATAATATACCGTGCACACCACCCCCGTAACTTTGCACCGTAAACGAGAAAAATATTTTATTATCTTATGAAAACAAAAAAGACCATTAAAAGTCTCCTTACATTGGCTTCAATGACAGTGTTAGGTACAAGCGCAACAGTTGCGCAACAAAACTTAGGGGCAGCTTGTGGCTGTCCGGCTACGACATCACGAACTACGCAAACGATTCAAAGTTTGGCGCAGGCGAATGGTGCGTGGACTAGCCTTGCAGCCTCAGCTTATGGAGGTGAAATTACAGGAAATATCACTTTAACGTGTGATAAAATCTGGACATTAGATCAGAAAATTTATGTAGCACCAGGTGCAACGCTAACGATTCAGCCGGGAACCCTAATTAAAGGAACGGTTGCGCCATCATTAGCAGCAGCGACAGCACTCATCATCGAAAGAGGAGGTAAGATCATGGCTCCGGGAACTGAGTCATGTCCGATCGTATTTACAGCAGCAGCTGACCCGCTCGATGGTAGTTATGGGGTTGCGAACAAAGGTATGTGGGGTGGGGTGCTTGTATTAGGTAAAGCGTCCAATAACTTAAAATTGGCGACCAATGGTCCTTTCGTTCCAGGACAAGGCGGTAAAATGGCGGTTGCGGATGGTTTGGGTGTAATTGAAGGTTTTGCTTCTTCTTACCCTCAAGATCAGTTTGGTGTGGCTTTGAGCTTGCCAAGTGGTTCTGCACTTTCAACATCACCTTCAGGATCATACAGTTTTGGTTTGACAGCAGGTGCTGCAGCTTCTGGCTCAAATGCTTCCGGACAGAATAGATTGACACTTAGTGCAAGTGCACCGGCATTCGTTGTTCAGGGCCAAACGGTTTCTGGAACAGGTATAGCCCCAGGGACAACGATCTTGAGTATTTCTGGTGCTAATTTAACACTCTCTGCAAACCTGACCGGAGCAGTTACATCAGGTGATGCAATTACCTTTGGTGGAGACTATCCAAATCCAGGTGCTACAGGTTATTTTACGACAATTGCTGCAACATCTGTATCGGGCGCTCCAGTTGCTGTTGTTGGATCTAACACAGTAAGTTATGTCGGTCCATACTATCCGAACACAGGTTCTTTCGATGACGATGACAATTCAGGTGTAATGACGTATGTATCCATCCGTCACTCAGGAGCGAACCTTTTAGTAGGTTCTGAGATCAACGGTCTAACACTTGCTTCGGTTGGTCGTGGCACTAAAATTGAGCACATTGAGATCGTTTCTTGTGCGGATGACAACATCGAAGTTTTCGGTGGAACAGTAAATTTAAAATATTGTACGACATTATTTGGTAACGACGACATGTTCGATTACGATCTTGGTTGGACAGGTAAGGCACAGTTCTTTTATGGAATGAAGGCTGATCAGGGCGGTATTGGTAATGTTAGTGTTGATAATGATAATGGTATTGAGGCAGATTCTGATGACAATTCAAACAACGCGACCCCAAGATCAAATCCTATATTATACAACTTTACTTTAATGGGGAACACCAAAACTGCAGGAACAGCGGATAACAGATCATTATCTGGAGTCAACTTTAAAGATGGTGCAGGGGGTGAACTTTACAACTCAATCATTGCAGGATTTAAAAATGGTATTAACATTCAAAAAACAATTACGGCGCCACGTACATTTGAAGCTTATCAAAACTGGACCACTGAAGTTGGACAACAAGACCCTGATGCAGTAACTGAAAGTTTGAAAATTAAGTGTAATACCCTAATAGGAAACACAAACTCGTTGGTAACTAATGGTAGCTCGCTTGCAGCAAATGGTACAGCTGCTAACGCGACTGAACTTACACAATTCTCCACTACAGATAAGAATGACGTATTAACGTCGCTTACAGGTTTCAGCTCAGCATTTGCTATCAATGGTAATTCAAACGCGAACATCACCAAAAATGATCCAGTACCAACTACGGCACTATCTATCACGGGATGTCCAACGCCTCCATCTGATGGCTTCTTTGAGCCTGCTCCTTATAGAGGTGCGTTCTCTTCTACTCTTGGTCAAAACTGGTTGTCAGATTGGTCTTATTCTCAAGTACTAGGTCAAACCTTAGGTATAAAAGCGTGTCCTACAGACTTGGATAAGGATGGAGATACAGATGTAAACGATTTTACAATCTTTGCTCCTGCTTTCGGACTGTCTTGTGATTAGAAAGAAATATTAATCATCGTTCAATAGTTGCTGAAAGATTCGATCTTGAAAAAAGAAATTGGATAGTTTGAGTTTCTTCGACTAAAAGTCAAAACACACAATATCAGCATATTAATAATCCTCTTCAAGTGGATCTGGGTGACTATTGAACAATGATTTTTAAAAACCAAAGAAAAAATAAAAAGATGAAAACAAACACTAAAAAATTATTGCTTGGTCTTGGATTGGCAATGATTGGTAACTTTTCGTTCGCTCAAGGTTTGGATGGAATTTATGTAGAGAAATACTACCAAGCAAACGCCGCAGATGTGGCAAACTCAATTGCTGAGGCGTCTCCAGCACCACTAACAACTAACTCAGTAACATACCGGGTTTATGTGGACATGGCTGCTGGTTGGAAATTCAATTTGTTGGTTGGAAACGCTTCGAATCCTTTAAAGGTTAATACAACCACTAACTTTTACAATGAAGCTAATTTCGGGGTTACAGTGAACCCGTACACAGTTTCTGCATTAAACACTAGAAAAAACACAGTAATGCTCGATTCATGGTTCACTACAGGTGGTGTTGGTGGTGGAAAGGTTGGTGTTCCTAAAAACGAAGACACAGACGGGTCTGTTGGTAATGCTCAAGGCATTCTTGCAAACAACCCAGGCGGATGTTTTGGTGCGCCAATTACAGGATCAGGTGCTGCTGACGGTATGATGACTTTTGCTGCAGCAACTCCACCCTACTATGTTGCTCCCAACTCACTTGGTTTGGGGTCATCATTGGATGCATTAGATCAAACCGTAGGAAATTCAGTTTTATTGAACGGTGGGTCAATTGCTGCACTAGGTGGAGTCGTAGGTTTAACCTCTACAAACAGGGTGTTGGTTGGGCAGTTTACAACAGATGGAAACTTAAGTTTTGAATTAAACATACAGATTCAAAATGTTTCAACGAATGCTGTTGAAAACTATTGGGCTAATAATCCTCCAAGTGGTGGTTTAACTCACCCATCATTAACATTAACTGCAAACACGCCGCCGACTATTTCATTGACTAGCCCTTCAAATGGTGCTGCAATTATCACGAATACGGCTACTAACTTTACTGCAACTGCTTCAGATAACGTTTCTGTAACAGATGTTAAGTTCTATTTAGACGGTGCTTTGTTCGCAACTGATGCAACATCTCCTTATTCTGCTGCTTACACTGCTGCAAATGGTTCGCACACGCTTTATGCTATCGCAACAGATGGTGACTGTGCTACAACTCAAACTTCTACAATCAACTTTACAGTAGCTCCTAACCAAGCTCCAGTGGTGGCTGTTTCTGCTCCAACTACTGCAATCGAACAAGATGTTGTAAATATTACAGCAACGGCTTCTGATGCTGATGGTTCAGTAACACAAGTTGAGTTCTTGATCGATGACGTTGTCGTTTCAACGGATGCTTCTTCTCCTTATGCATACAGCTGGACTGCTACAGCAGGAAGCCATACAATCAAAGCAAGAGCAACTGATGACTTAGGTTTGGTAGCTACTTCTTCAGTGGCAAACATCGCAGTGGCAGTGAACACTCCTCCAAGTGCTGCAATTACTTCTCCATTGGCTTCTGCAACATACATTGCTCCAGCAGCAGTAACAATCAATGCTACAGCATCTGATGCTGATGGTACAGTTACGCAAGTTGAATTCTTTGTAAATAATGCTTCTGTTGGTGTTGATGCATCATCACCATATTCTTACACTTGGACTTCTGTTCCAGGAACAGCAAGTTTGACAGTTAAATCAACGGACAACAAAGGTGCAATTACAACTTCATCTGCAGTTGTTTTGAACATCGCTGATCCAAACGCACTTCCTTATGAAATCGGAATCGTTTCTCAACCATGTGATGAACCAACATTTTGTATTCCACTTTCAGTTGCTGTAACAGCTCCTGTTGACAACGTAAAAGGTTATGATGTTGTTTTGGATTATGATGCTACCAAGCTTACACCAACAGGTAACATTACTCTTTCTAGTGATTTGATCAATGCTGCTTTCCTTGAAGAAGCACATTCTATCGATGCTGCGAATGGTAAAATGACAATTTCTGTATACTTCAAAGGATCTGCTCCTTCAACTGCTGAGTTCTTTGGTACAGGTGACATTTTCTGTGTAGAATTCGCTAAAACAGGAAGCTTTGCATCAACAGACGAAGCGTTGATTACAACAGATTTCCTTCAAGAAAGTTATATTACAGGTGTTGAAGCTAAAACATCTTCTACCGGTAAAGCAATTACATACAGAGATGAGAACTACACTGGTTTGATGAAGTTCTGGTTGGACAACAGCCCAATTAAATACAACGCTGCTCTTCCAAATGCATTCCTTATTTCTAAAGTACGTGGTGCAGACACTGTAACAAATGTTGTTAACAACAGTACATTTGTTTCTCCAGACGTTAACGGAAACTTCACACATGTTTTAACAAATGGTCTTGGTTTGAATTTCGAAAGAAATGTAAGTAATACAGCAACAGTTCAGTTGATCATCAACGCTGCGGATGCTGTAAAAGGTAAAACACTTCTTTTGAACGATGCAACTTTTCAACCATCAATCTATCAGATCCTTGCATTGGATGTTAACCTTGATGGTGTTGTTTCTGCTGGGGATATCTCACAAATGAAGCAAAGAGCAACATTGAACATTGGTGAGTACCAACAAGCATGGAACTATTCTGCTGCTGGTGTTTCTAACGGTCAGCCTTCAAAGGACTGGGTTTTTATAGACACAGTAAGACTTCAAACACCAGCGTACCAAATTTCAGCTACGTTCCCTGCAAATGACCTAGTAGGTTATTCAAAATACAAAGTGCCGGTTGTTCCTTTCGTACTTCCTGCAAGAGTAACAGGATATGCAAACTGTCCAGTATCTGATACTATTACTTATAAAGGTATCATGTTGGGTGATGTTGATGGAAACTATGCTGCTTATACAGCAGACGGAGTGTTGAAAAGCGCTACATCTAAGGTAATCCTTGATCTTGACAACGCGGTTGTGAATGGATCTACAGTTGAGGTTCCTGTGTCAATCGTTTCTAACGAGCCAGTTAACGCATTGGATATCGCTTTCCAATACAACGAAGATAAAATGACTTATTCTACACTTGATGCAGTAAATGCTGACGTAGATGGATTTGCATTCTTCAATGAAAGTGATAGAACGTTGCGTTATACAGCAATCGACATGGATAATTTCGTTGCAAACAATACTATCGCTAAAGTTACTTTCAACAATGTTGCAGGTAAAATTAAAGCGGATGATTTCAGCAACACACTTGGATTGTTGAATGGTAAGCCAGTAACGGTTGAGTTTAGTAAATCTGCTCTTACTATTGCTGAGGAGACTTCAAACTTCGCTTCAATCTATCCTAACCCAACAAAAGGATTGTTGAACATCGTTGCAAGTCAAAATTCAACTGTTCAAATCATGAACATCACTGGTCAACAAGTATTGACACAATTTGATGTGAATGCAAATGAAAAAACTACAATCGACATGAATGAGTTTTCTAACGGAGTTTACTTCGTTCAAATCTCTAACGGTCAATTCAGCAAAACTGAAAGAGTTGTAGTTGGTAAATAAGCTTATTTCTTCATCGGAATAATTCAAAAGGAAGTCGTGCCCTCGTGGTTACGGCTTCCTTTCATTTAAAAACACTCATCTAAAATCAAAAACTATGAAACGAATTTTATCTTTTTTATTCTTATTTGGAGCCTTTGCTTCAATTGCTCAAAGCCAATCAAAAAGTGTATTAGACACGATGGTTTTTGACCTTGCCAATGCCACAACAACTACAACTTCAGGAACCACTTATTATGAGTTTCCCGTTTATGCCATTACAACAGGGGGAATCAGTTCTTTTGACTTTTGGTTTCAATTTAATCAAACTAAATTAACGTACGATACAACAATAGTGATTGAACCGGACCTCGATTCTTACAGCTATTTCAACACTTCCAATAACAATTTAAGCAATACTACATCAGGGCCAAGCCTTACTTATGAGCTCCCTGGAAACACAACGCTTTTAAAGTTGCGTTTTATCCTTTCATCAGCGAGTACTTTAATAGAAGCCGCAGATTTCTTTGCATGCACAGCTCTGTTCAATGGTAATCCATGCAACTATTACTGGACAGCGCCCGCAACAAATAATGGTGCTGGAATAAACGAATTGAATTTGTACAAAGAGTGCGATTTAAATATTCACCCTAATCCTGCATCGAATTATGTTCAATTAAATTCCAATCAAGAATCACTTGTTGAAGTATATGATCTTAATGGCAGCAAGGTAATGGAAACGCGCATGTTCAATGAGAACGATCATTTGAATATTGAAACGCTCGAAAATGCATTCTATTGGCTGAAAATTTCCACAGCAAGTTCAATTTGTAAATCTCGTATTGTTAAGTTGAATTAAACTTTAGCGCTTGTAATTTAACATACCAGCAACATCTAGTTCACGCCAAGGTAGTATATCAAAAGTACCTTCGCGTTAAGCTTTATCTATTTTCACATGAAACAAAACAAAGGGTTAATTGTCAAGATCTGCTTGTTTTTTCTGTTGATGACCAGCAGTAAAATAGTATATGCAAATTCACCGAATACAGCGGAGAAAAGCGCATTAACGCCACCCCCAACGTACGATGTGTCAAATGATTCAATGTTTTTTGACCTTGGCAATGCTCAAGTTGTCTCTACAGGAGGAAATTATTTTTATGATATACCTGTATCTATTAAATCAAATGGACCAATTAGTTCATTTGATTTCTGGTTTAAGTTTGATTTAACGAAGATGACCTATGACACTACCTTTAATTTGGTGGGGCCATTGGATCCATACACGTATTACAATCCGATGAACCAATTTGTGAGCAATACGACATCGGGTCCATCAGCGAGTTATTTGGTGCCAATGAATACAACTCTGATTAAGATTCGTTTTCAATTAGCGGGAGCTTGTACTGCAATTGACATCGCGGATTTCAATACCATAACAACTCTTTTAAACGGATCGGTTTGTAAGCATAAATTCAAAACATCTTCTTCTTCGGGAGGTTTGATTGTAACAAATCCACCAGTGATTTGTGATGGTTCGTTGGTTAATTTTTCTACGCCAACTGTCTATAATGGACGAACAATTAATGCATGGTCTTGGGACCTTGGAAACGGCGCAACAGCCAACACGCAAAGCACGAGCACAACCTACCATGGTGCTGCCACTTATACCATTAACTTGAACTATGGCACCATCGATGGGTGTGTATTCAACTATTCAGATAATATTACGGTAAACGTTGTGCCAACAGCTCAGTTTACCTATTCGATTGATCCAATTACAGATTCCATCTATTTTACAAATACGTCGTCTCCGGTTGGAGCTAGTTATTCATGGAGTTTTGGAGATAATACAACCTCAACGGCTTTTGAACCAGTCCACACTTATGCAGCGGGAGGATCTTACAGTGTCATATTAACTGCAATTGTTGCAGGGGCGTGTACAGATCAAGCAACCCAAACAATCATAATTGATATGCCCGTTGCAGGGTTTTTAGTGGATCAAACTTGCTCCGGGTTGAACACCCAATTTACAGACACCTCTTCTTATGTACTCGGAAGTATTGTAGGTTGGCAATGGAATTTTGGTGATGGTACAAACAGCAATGTTCAAAATCCAGTGCATGTTTTTTCAATAGCAGGAGATTATCCTGTCACATTGCAGGTGTTAAGTAGCGCTGGACAACTTGTTCAAACAACACAAATTGTTCACATTGACAGCAAACCTCTGGTAGATTTTGCTGCAGCAACACCAATAGGTTGTGCCCCATTTTCGGTAAACTTCAACAACATCACATTTACTGACGCTGGATCTACCTATTTTTGGAGTTTTGGTGACGACAATTTTTCGTCACAAGTGAACCCTGTGCATGCTTATACCACTAGCGGACAGTATTCAGTGCGTTTAATCGTTACGAGTCCTGCGGGATGCACCGATTCAACAACGAAGATCAATTACATTAATGCACAAGCTGGACCAACTGCTGCGTTTTCATATTCTGCTGGTTGTGTGAATGCACCGATACAGTTTTCAGAAATAGTGACGCCTGGGCTTGAAAATCAATCATGGCAGTGGAACTTTGCAAACGGCCAAACCAGCAACCAACAAAACCCATCACAAGTTTTTTTATCTTCCGGGACCTATTCAGTGGTATTAACTGTAACCAACCCTGCCGGGTGTTCTGATGATGTCACATTGCCGGTTAGCGTCAACAGCAAACCAACTGTCAACTTTACATCTTCGGTAACGGATGGATGTTCGCCATTGGCAATAAATTTTTCCAGTACCAGTACCACAGCTCCAGGCTCAACGTATCAATGGAATTTTGGTAATGGTTCGTCAGCGTCAATTCAGAACCCCATTTATATTTATGGCGATCAAGGGTTATATGATGTAGAATTAATAGTTACAGCACCAGGTGGGTGTTCTGATTCATTAACAATAGTAGATTATATTGATGTATTAAGTGGTATAGTTGCAGATTTTTCTAATTCACAAAACTGTGCAGGACTAGCCACCAGCTTTACAGATTTGTCTACTTCATCTACGGGAGCAACTACGTCATGGAACTGGAACTTTGGGAACGGTAACTCAAGCTCATTATCCAATCCTGTCTATGTTTATGTAGATGCAGGAACCTTTGATGTTTCCCTCATTGTTTCAACGGATCAGGGTTGTTCGGATACAATTGTGAAACCAGTGGTGATCGAAGACAAACCGATTGTCAACTTTGCTGCTTTGCCTGCGGCAGGTTGTTCGCCATTGTCTGTCACGTTCGATGATCTTTCAACAACCCCTTTGGGTTCAACGTATTTATGGAATTTTGGAAATGGAGATACTTCGTCACTGCAAAACCCGACTGAAGTTTATGTTTCAACCGCTAACTATTCAGTGCTTTTGCAGGTAACAACGCCTTATGGCTGTGTGGATTCGTTGCTTTTAGTAGATGCAATTACAATGGAGGAACACCCAACTGCCGCGTACCTTGTTTCAAATGATACGGCAGCTGTGCCACAAGCACAAATTGATTTCATGAATGAATCAGTGTTGTCAACTTCAGTTAGCTGGTCGTTTGGTGACGGCACCTATTCAAATGAGGAAGACCCAATACATATTTTTGCGGACACGGGTATTTATGAAGTCTGTTTAACGGCTGTTAGTCAATATGGATGTACAGATACACTTTGTGAAAATGTTTACATTCTTGCAACGAATAATGTGGCCATTCCAGGTGCTTTTACGCCAAACGGTGACGGTGCAAATGATGTGTTGTATGTGCGTGGCGGACCATTTAAAACGATTCGCATGCAAATCTTCAATGAGTGGGGGAATTTAATTTTTGAAAGTACAGACCAAAGTATTGGATGGACAGGAAACTATAGAGGCGTGCCTCAACCTTCAGGATCTTATGAATACATCATTAAAGGTGAAACCCTCGACAATGAAAACGTGAACCTTTATGGAGTCATTCATCTAAACAGGTATTAAAAAGAGTGTTATGAAAAGGATAGCTTTAGCATTAACCGCGTTGATTTTTGCAACATTGAAGACATACTCCCAGGATTATCATTATGCTCAATTTGATGCTAATCCTACATATTTGAATCCCGCGTTGCTTGGAGAGCGCTTGTCTTCAGAATATACAGGCTTGCGTTTGAATGTGAATTACAGGGATCAAAAATCAAACTACTCAGCAGGACCGGGCAACTACCGAAGTGTTTCGGAAGGATTGGATATTCCAGTGGGAGATAAATGGACAGTTGGACAATATTTCAGCAACGACCGAAGTATTAGCAATGTGTTTACCACAACCAATTTTATGTTCGGGACATCCTACAAGCTGATTGGAAAGAATGTAGATGGTATCGACAAACAGAACCTTGCCGTTGGTGTACAATTTGGTATGTTGAACAAGAGCTATTCGCCAGTAGATTATTCGTTTGACAGTCAATATTCTGCTGCTTCAGCTTCAGGTTTTGATTTGTCACTTCCAAACGGAGAGAACTTTAATACAAGTGTTTTTACACAGTTCAATACCAACGTAGGACTTTACTATAGAGTAAATGTGAAGCCCAATAAAATGAAGGTGTATGCAGGAACTTCTTTGTACAACATTACGACTAATCGAGAGCGAATAAACGGGGTGAACTTAGCCATGCCTTTGCATTTTAATGCACACTTAGGTATGTCATATAGGTTGGACGACAAAGTTTTACTTGAGCCTCAAGTCTTATACATGGCTCAAAATAAAGCCCAGGAATTAAATGTTGGTTCTTTGCTTCATTATGCATTGAACAAGGACAATGATGCAATCATTGGTTTCAACTGGCGAAGCAAAAATGCGTTTATTGTGCAGCTTGGGCTAAGAGTAAAAGGTATTACGCTTCGTACGAGTTACTGTTTTGTAAACAGCTATTTGGTTGAATATAAAAATAGAGGGTTGGAGTTTTCGTTAGTCTATACCTCTCCTAAGAAAACCTACAGAAGCAATTTCTAATTATAAGCAGTATTGAAATGGGACGGGGTATTCGCTTGAATGCCCTTTCTGATGTGTTTCAAATGTGTCTCTAGCACTTCATCTAGTATAAAGGAAATATTGTCAGGATAATTAACTTTTATAGATTGGTGGGAATCGATCCATTGACTCAACTTTTCAATCGTGTTGGCATTTATGTGATCAATTACCGGCACACCAAGACTTTCGAGACTAGCTGCGTTACATAGCTGTTCATACTGGCCTTTCATTGGGACAACAAGTAATTTTTTCCCAAGGTACAACGCTTCTGCTGGTGTTTCGAAACCAGCGCCACAAACAACCCCAAGAGATGTGGCCATACTTTCTAAGAATCGCTCATTGTTTAATGGACACAGTGTAAAATTATTTACAATGGTAACCTCTTCAACTTCTGGGGTAAAGATGTGCCAAAATGCCGATTCAATGCCAGACAATTGCTCAATGAGGTAAGAGGAAGTGTATGCAGGCAAATAAACCGTGTAATGATTTTTGCACTCATTTAAATCAAGCTCACGCACTTGTTTTCGTATCACCGGAGTGAAAATGAAATCATTGTATTCTTGAAAATGAAACCCATATTTGAAGGGGATAGGACATATGCGCTCAAGCAAAAATTTTCCCAATAGCGCTTTATTGACCGCCTTTGGAGCATTTTGATCGATAACCGCCGCCTGGTGACTGAGTTCCACACAGTTTGTTCCTTTTAATTTACAAGCCCACGCCGTTACAGGTTCAAAGTCATTTATAACAAGGTCGTACTGTTTTACGGGCACCTTAACTATTTCTTGTCCAAGGCGCAACAGGCTGTTTTTATGGTAAGTTTTGGAGAAATCAATTCCGCCAGTTTTTCCAGCAAAGAACGTAAGTCCCTTCATTCTGTATTTAACTTCAAAAGGCAATTCAAGATCTTTGTTTGCGCCACTGATAAGCACATCTGTTTCAACCTTTTCTTTTAACAAAGGAACGATTTCCTTTGCTCTTGAGATATGTCCGAAGCCTGTCCCTTGAAATGCGTACAACACTTTCATTTTCAGTTGGCTTTAAAGTTTGACATTTGAAACTCTTCCAATAATTCAGCAAAAATCATTTTACTGTTTTTGTCAGCCTGTTTTAGCTCCTGAGACTCATTATCATTTTCTTTTTCAAGGCTTTTAGCTAAAGGATCATTGTTGTAACTATAGAGCGACCACTTACTATCGGCATATTCAAGAGATGTGAGATTTTCCACCCAGTCGCCAGAGTTGAGATACAACACCGATTGATCTCGTTCATTTTGATAGGATTTGATCGCCGGTTGATGAATATGACCACAAATCACATAATCGTATTGTTTTTCCAAGGCTATTTCAGTCACAGTGCTTTCAAAGTTGTTAATGAATTTGATGGCACTTTTCACGTTGTCTTTAATTCTTTTTGAGAAAGAGAGTCTTCCGCGACCCAGTTTTACACTCACCCAGTTTACTAGCGTGTTTAAAACAATGAGCAAATCATATCCTTTTCCGCCCAACTTTGCTAGCCAGATAGAATGTTTCATTGTAACGTCAAAAACATCTCCATGAAAAACCCAGGCTTTTTTGCCGTCTAGGTTGAGCATTACTTTGTTGGCAATCTCAAAACCACCCATTTGAAAGCCCTTGAACTTTCGAAGCATTTCGTCGTGATTTCCTGGAATGTAGTACACTTTTGTTCCTTCACTCAACAAGGAAGTGATGTATTTGATGACTTTCATGTGACTTTTAGGAAAATAGCGTTTGTTGAACTGCCAAATGTCAATGATATCACCATTTAGGATAAGTGTTTTGGGCTGGATAGTTTTTAAGTAGTTCAGTAATTCTTTGGCGCGGCTTCCGTAAGTGCCTAAGTGTAAATCAGATATTACGACTACCTCGGGTGTACGTTTAGTAAAATTTTCCATGAATAAATAATTGTAAGTGGTGGTTTCTTGTGCCCTTCAGATAAGTGAAAAGAATGCATTCTCTTTTAAAGCGACATAAACAATTTAGAGTAGCAAAATTCATCTCTGCAAAGGTCGAAAGGGCACATCAGAAAATTGTTAAAGGAGAATTAACTTTATGTGGTGTTTTGTTTGCATTCAAAGGATATATGACGCCTTAATTTTACAATTTTTTAATACAGGTAACAGTAAGATTTATGGGGTCTTCTTTGCGCCTTGTGTAACGAAAATATGTTTTACAATGACATTTAAAAATAAAAAAGGGCCGTTAATACGGCCCTTTTTGAACTACTGTAAAAGTTAGGTTATTGCTTCACAAATTTTTTGTTGATACGAGTTTCTCCTGTTTGAATAATTATAGAATAGACACCATTTGCGAGATGGTTAAGATTAAAATCTAATTTGTTTCCTTTCATAAAAGCAGATTCAATAATTCTCCCTGTTCCATCCATGAGATAAGCACTGAATTCATCGCTATTATAAACCTCTATACTAATTTTTTCTGTTGCTGGATTAGGATAAATTGCAAAAGTGGAAGCTAATTCATCAACTCCAAGACATGGATCAACAGTTACAACAATCTCATCAGTGGTAACACAACCATCAGCAGATGTTACTTGCACAAGGTATGAACCAGTTTGAGTAACAGAAAAAGTGTTAGCAGCTCCACCAAAATTCCAACTATAAGAGTCGTAACCTGGAGTTGCAGTAAGTATAAGTGGTGAGTTATATGTGCAAATGGTGGTATCATTTCCTAAGAAAACAACAGGCACTTCGTTTACTGTAACATCGACAGAGGATGTGTCCTGGCAACCATTTATATCAATACCAATTACTACATAAGTTGATGAATTAATTGGAGCAGAAGCAAGTCCGTTTTGGATTCCATTCGACCAGTTATAAGTTTGTGCACCAGAGCCATAAAACACTACGTTTTGTCCTTCACAGATTACAGAGTCGCTAACGTTTGCAATTACCACAGGGTTTTGGTAGACGTTCACGTATACTTGATCAATGTTCTCACACCCATTAACATCTGTGCCCGTTACACTATACATCTGCGAAGATTCGGGAACAAATGCAGTATTGCTTTGTACACCAGCATTCCAAGAATAGTTTTCTGCACCACTGGCTGTTAGAATTAATTCTTCTCCATAACACAATTCGTTGTCAGATGCAATGGCAGAAACGTTCGGAAGAGCGTTAACTTCTAGTTCAAGCAATGCCGATGTGTCACGACAAGCGAAAAGGTCACTTTGCACATAAACTGCATAAGCACCAGCATTGGATGCGTTGATGGAGTTTGTTGTTTCACCAGAAATAGGCGTACCGTTTAACAGCCATTGCCAAGAACTTCCTGAAGTTCCCTCAAAGCTGATAGTAGTATTTTCACCTTCACACAATACGCTGTCGATAGCACTAATTTCGGTTTTCGCTAATTCTGAACATGTTTTAAATTCAAAGATCGACAGGGTACTGCTTATTTCGTTTGCGAGAATTAACATTGCTTCTCCGGTTGGCGAGTTATCTTCTGTTATAAATATGATTCCTTCTGCACCAAGATCAGGACCAGATGATGTTGTTGAACGATTATTTGAGTAGCCAACATAGATCGGATTTGCAGGGTCGTTCACATTAAAGATCATCGATCCACCAATTCGCTCAAGAGAAACGAATAAATAGTGTGTATTATTAAAAAATGCTGTTGCAACTCCTTCAGGTTCTGGACCTTTATCGTCACTTCTGTTTTTTAAAGCAGGTGTACCTGTTGAATTGCTAGCGTTAAAAATTGCAGCAAAAGAAGGGTTTTGTGAAATAATGCGTTCGATAAGGTCTTTTGAGTCATATACCAATTCACCTGTTTCAGCATTCCACACAGAGAAAGATCGTCCTCCCATTGCGTGTAACTCATCAAGATCACCGTCATTGTCTGTGTCACCAGAGTACTTAAGTGCACTTAATCGCCCAAGATACTTGTTGTTTTTGATGATTTCCTGATTTGGAAATTGAGTTGCATCAAGCGTTAATGAGTTGATTCGTGCTGCATCAATAACAGCTCCAAACTCTCGAGAATCGCCTTCGTTTGCAGAGAACACATAATTCGTTCCATTGATGGAAGAAGAGGCGATAGCATCTGGCATATATGCACCTTTCACAGGAACGGAAGAAATTAGAATTTGACCTGTTGTTTGGTCAGATGCATCCATTCCATTATTGTTTGAATAGTCAGCATAACCAAGCGGATAAAGTGTATCAATGGATTTTGTTGCTAAGTCAATTACCAACAATGCGTTGTTTTCTTGAATAGAAACATAAGCTTTTGAGTTATCTTCAGAAATAGTGATGTATTCTGGTTCCATATCTTGAGCAACAGATGCAGCAGATGAAAAAATTCGAATACCTTGATTCTTCAAAAGAGCTTCTTGACCATTGTATGCCGTAAAATCAAGCGTTGTGACATTACTGTTTGTGAGAGCAGGAATACCAGCGCTCAAGTCAATTATTGAAACTGAACCAAGTGGGTCAATCATTGGGTCGATGTTATTACTAGCTAATGTTGAATATGCAGCAGAGGGCTCTCCTTCATTTGCGGTTAACACTTTCGTGTAATCTTTGTTGAACGTTATCATGTCTGGCATTGCACCAACTGTTACTTGGTTCAGAAAGTTTCCGTTTCCGTCTAAAAAGACAACAGAACCGTTTGCTTGGGCGGGCACACTTTCAATAGCAAGAGCAATTAATCCATCGTGTACTGTCACAGAATTGATATTACCATAGGGCGTTACAGAAATGCTATTTAACAAAACTGGTGCGTTTGGATTTGAAAAATCAACAATATCTAATTCTGCGCCAATGCTATTTGCGATGTATAACCGTTGGGTAGTTGGGTCGTGTGCAACAATTTCTGCAGAATTGGTTCCTGATGCGCCGTTTGAAAAGCTTGCAAGCAAGTTTAACTTCGCCTCGTTTGTCGGAATAGGTGCATAATAATCATTGTCCTTGATGTAAATAATTTGGTAATAATCGCTTGTTGAAACAACACTGTTTTCTGCAACGCCTATTTTTACAATCAGTGTTTCTGTTCTTTCTTGCTCGGTGTCGTCAGTAATATTAATTGGGAAATTTGTAACACCATTCGTTAATGCAGGAATTGTTAAGGTATCACTTGACCAGTTAAAGTCACTTCCATTTGTCGCAGAAGAATAAGATGAAACAGATACAACTACTTTTGCTGAGGCATTATTTGCATTAGCAAAGGTGACAGGAACGTTTATTGTGCCAGCACTTTCAAGAACAGCTTGATAGTTGTTGGCTGCAATAATAGAAGCACTGCCATATGATTCGCGTAAACGAACCAAATCAAATCTAGATGTTCCGGCGGTACTATATGAAGAACCAAGTGTAGCAGCGACATAATTGCCCGCCACTGGATCAAAATCAGAAACTATTCTAAATCCTGCTGTTGGATTATTTCCAAGTCCTGTAACGCTTGCAAAATCATAAGTTCGGAAATACCATGTATCACCTGTACCGGTGGAGGCAGGAGTAACTGAAAACGTGGTTGCGTTTACCCATAAAACAGTTCCTCCAGTTGATAGCCCAGTATTGTCCAAAGTATATTGTAACACCCATGTATTTGCTGCAGTATTGCTGAGTCGTTGCCAAAAATCAATCGCGACTTTAGAAAATCCAGTCGTGGAGACCGCTAGCTCTAAGCCGGCAGTTTGTGGACTAGTTCCTGAAGAAGGATAACCATTTGTTTGACAGCCCGAATTGTCTGTTGAATTAGGGTCCAATGGGCTTCCTGTGACAAAGGTCTGTGATATTCCACCAATTGCAGTAATGGTTCCGGATCCTATTGTCGGGGTTAATTCTCCAGTCGATGGAGTTGCATCATTAACGGTGGAGTTGAAATTCCAATAGGCAAGGTTCGACTGTGCGTTAGATTGCATCGACCATGCTAAAATTGGAATTAAAAATAAACTTTTCTTCATCTTTATATTTTAAAATGTGCCCAAAGTTCACCCTAGCATGTTAACCCTAAATTTGATGTTTGTTAAATGTTGCTACCTTCTTCATTAAGAAATCTTTAAAAACCGAATTTATGAGCTATATGTCAGAAATACGGCCTTTGATTATTATCTTCAACTGAATTGTAAATAAAACAAAGCAATCTAGAGCAATGGAATAATATGATTTAAATGGAAAAAAGTTCTTTCAAGCATTGTGAACCCTGATAAGAATCTATTTGTAGTTGATGCAATAGCAACAGTAACATGCACGCTGCGTATGATGAACAAACCTTCTGTTGCAGTGCTAAGGTTAATTATCAATAGGCAATAATTGTTTGTGATGTTGGCAGCAATCTTCGTTATATTCAAATACTTCAGATACCATTGAATAATAAAATTAAATTCATACATTCGAAGTGTTGCTAAAACTGAACTATGCTAAAATATTTACTTGCTTTATCGGGTTTTATCTTTTCACATGCCTTATTTTCTCAAGGTTTTCAGGTCAATTTTCAAGGTCAGAAACAACAAGGTATGGGATGTGCCGGGACTGCACTTTTTCAGGATGGAGCGAGTCTTTTTTACAACCCGGGTTCGGCAGGTTTTTCCAATGAAAATTCTGTAAATGTTGCAATGACAGGTGTTTTCGCAAATGTATTGTATGTGGATTCTGCTACTGGACAAGGCTTCAGAACAAATTCACCCATCGGCACCCCTTTTTCGGCATATGGCCTTTTTCAGTGTAAAAAAGAAGCGCGCTTAAAGTATGGCATCGCAGTTTATACGCCTTTTGGCAGTACCGTTCAATACGAGGACGGCTGGATTGGTCGCTTTGCCCTTACCAGACTCGAGTTAAAAGCAATATTTATACAACCAACACTTTCGTTTCGCTTCAATGATTATGTGAGCATTGGTGGCGGACCAATCTTAACAACTGGCAATGTGAATTTGCAAAAAGATATTCCAGTTCAATTTGCAGATGGATCGTATGCCCATGTTGAGCTTTCCGGTAAAGCTATAGGTTATGGTTATAATGCAGGAATTCACGCTAAACTTTCACAACAATTAGCTCTCGGTCTAAACTATCGATCCCAAGTAAACATGAACCTAAATGATGGTTATGCCACCTTTACTGTACCATCTTCATTAGCACCAAATTTCCCCTCTGGGAAGTTTACCTCTTCTTTGCCATTGCCAAGCGTAACCACATTAGGATTGGCGTTTACACCGTCAGAAAAATTTGAAGCAGTGCTCGATATCAACCGGGTGGGTTGGAAGGCCTACGATACGTTGGCATTTGATTACGAACAAAACACTGCTTCTTTAGCTGACACGAAATCGGCTAGGAATTACAAAGATATTTTTGCCTTTAGAGGAGGGATTTCGTACCGTCTTTTTGACGAAATGGATGTGCGTTTAGGCGGTGGATACGGGTTTTCTCCAGTTCAAAATGGGTATGTAACCCCAGAAACGCCCGACAAAAACAGAGCGTACTATACTTTCGGTTGGACATACCGATTCGGAGAACATTTTTCAATGGATGTATCAGTGTATTATACTCAAATAAAACGCGGCGACAGAAATTTAGAGACAAATCTGGCCGGCACATTCACCACAAAGGCAATTGCACCCGGTTTTTCTTTGGTTTATAAATGGTAATAAACGTATGAAATATTTTTTTTTAATCGCATTTATTGGTTTAGGAATCACTTCCTGTAAACCGAAATTTGAAGAACCGGAAATGTCGGCGGGAGAAATCAATCCTACTCGTTTTGTTATGGTAGGTGGCGCCCACACCGCTGGTTACATGGATGACGCATTGTACTTTGAGGGCCAGGAAAATTCCTTAGCGAATTTGATTGCTGGTCAATTGGAAAAAGTGGGTGGTGGAAGTTTTTATCAGCCACTAGTTAGTGCGAACTCTGTGGGGGTGAATCTTAATGGGTTATCAAAATTAAAATTAGGATACAAAACAGATTGTGAAAATGTGACATCTCTTTCTCCTTTGCGTTTTGAAGCGACGGGTGATCTGTCAATATGGTCTGATAACTTGTACAATGCCAATTCCCACTTTGGAAACTATGGGGTGCCTGGTTTAAAAGTGAGCGATGCGTTTACTGCAAATTATGCCGCTCAAAACAATTATTTCAACCGAATGAAATCCGCCATTTCTGCCTCTGTAATGGAAGATGCTATGGCGCAAAATCCAACTTTTTTCGCCTTGTTTTTAGGCTTGGATGATGTTTTGGCCTACGCAAAGGCAGGAGGAAAAGATCAAACATTACCAACAGTATTAGAATTTCAATCGGATTATACGGCTGTTGTCGAGGAGCTTATTTCATCAGGAGCAAAGGGAGTATTGGCAACAATTCCAGACGTTACAAAAATGCCATATTTTTCTACTATACCATACAATGGACTTGCTTTGACAGAAGCGGATGCCGGTAACTTGGACTTATTGAATAATGTGTATAATCCGTTGGGTTATTTCTTTGATTATGGCAACAATCCTTTTATGATGGTCGATAGCACGGCGAATGATTTTGCTGTACGCCAATTGTTGCCTGGAGAGTATTTACTGTTAAGTCTGCCACTTGATTCTGTAAAGTGTCACCAAGTGGGTGTCCTTTATCCTTTCAGGGATGAATTTGTCTTGAGCCTGCAAGAAGTGAATCTTTTAAGATCAAGAATTACCGCATATAATCAAGTAATTATCAACTTGGCCAATCAATATGGTTTAGCGTTGGTTCGCACAGACGAGTTTATTGAGACATTGTCTGACGGATTCGTATACAACGGTGTCAGTATGAGTGCAAAATTTGTTTCGGGAGGAGCGTATTCATTGGATGGGATTCATTTAAACGCAAGAGGAAATGCCGTTTTGGCCAATCAATTTATTAAAGCAATCAATTCTAAATACAAGGCACGAATACCGGCTGTCAATGCAACCGCTACTTCAGCCATTCTGTTCCCATAATTTTTTAAAAACCATGTGTATGAAAATTTCTACTTTTTTTGCCGCTCTGTTGCTAACAGCAACGCAAACGTTTGGTCAAACTCCTTGCTCAACGGGCAGATATGCTTCAAATGTGTATTCATCCATTAATACGACAAGTAATATTACTTATGGTCAGAACAACTCATGGACTGGTGCGAGTACAACATTGAAACTTGATTTTTATGAGCCGCAGGGCGACACAGCTGCAGTCAGACCATTGATTATTTGGGCGCACGGAGGAAGCTTTATTGCCGGTTCTAAAACAGACGGTGATGTAGCAACCTGGTCACAAGAATTTGCAAAAAAGGGTTATGCTTGTGCAAGTATAGACTATCGCTTGGGGTTTTTCCCAATTGATTCAGCCAATGCTGTCAAAGCGGTTGTGCGTGCAGTGCAGGATTTGAAAGCAGCCATTCGTTTCTTCTATAAAGACCGTGCAACAACGAATACGTATAAAATCGATACAAATCATATTTTTATAGGAGGTAGTTCTGCTGGTGCGATTACCGCTTTGCATGTTGCTTACCTGAACGATCCGTGTGAAATTCAAGATTACTTAAACGCTGGTACTATAGCTAATTTGGGTGGATTAGAAGGTACGAGTGGTAATCCAGGGTATTCCACGAAGGTACACGCAGTAGTAAGTGGTTGTGGCGCTTTAGCCCGTTACAGCTGGTTAGAAGCTGGAGATGTTCCTTTGTGTTCAGTGCATGGCACGAATGATGGAACAGTTAAATACAACCGGGGAGTTGTTAATCCGGGAACACCACTCATGTACTTGGATGGAAGTCGCATGTTGCATGAAAGAGCATGTGCCGTTGGGGTTGAAAATACATTCTACACATTCCCGAATGCACCGCACGTTCCTTATGCTGGAAGTCAAGCTTATATGGACACGACATTGAATTTTATTCGTGATTTCTTGTTAAAACAACTTGGCTGTAATGATACTGATTTACAACCCGCAAATGATTGGATGGAAACAGCGAATTTGTATGCTACGAATTATTGTGATGGATCACCAGTTAATGAGGTGTGTGCCACATCAGGATTGGTTGAAAACAAAGAAGTGAAAATGTTGGTTTATCCAAATCCTACTCAGAACGATGTGCAAGTAAAGTGGGGAACGTCATTAAATATGAACATTGAACTGTATGATTTTGCTGGAAGAAAATTAGTGAACGAAAATGTTTTGTCAGACGGCTATACGCTTAGAAGAGGCAATTTGCAGTCAGGAACATATATTCTAAAGCTTACTGATAAGAGTGGAAACACTTTGGTAAAGAAATTGATTTTTAACTGATGAGATTACTTCTTTTCTTAGTTCTCAATTTTGGAGCCCTCTACGTGGGGGCTCTTTTGATGAATGGTAGTCCCGCAACAAATGAATGGTATCAGCAATTAGATAAAGCGCCTTGGACGCCGCCGGGATGGTTTTTCGGACTGGCGTGGACAACGATAATGATTTGTTATTCCATTTACATGAATATTCTTTGGAAAACTGCGGAGAATAAAAAACGACTAATATTTCTCTATAGCGTTCAATGGTTATTGAATGTGGTTTGGAATCCTGTTTTTTTCGCTTGGCATCAAACGTTATTGGGTTGTTTCGTGATTTTTTCTTTGATTATCATTCTGCTATACAAACACAAAATGTTTTCATCAAAATCTTGGATAACCACTCTTCTGCTTTTGCCCTATGTTTTATGGCTATGCGTTGCTCTTTCGTTGAATGTTTATGTCATGTAGCAAGAAATCTTTTGTGTGTGGATTGCTAAAATTTGTTTTTCCTCATCTTTGTAGATTATATTGTTGATTCGATATATATTTGTAGACATATGAAACTACTACGACAATTGCAAATTGTTGGGGAACATTCTTATACTCTCTTAAAAAAGAGTGGTTTTGTTCTGGCTACTAAGAGGCTGTTTTTAATTTCATCATTATTATATTTTTCGTTTTCAAATGCTCAGGTTATAGCTACATACAACGTTACTGCTGCAGGTTCTGGCTTTGGTTGTGATAACGGTGGAATAGGAACAGGTGATCAGACTCCAATGTGGTCTATGAATATGACAGGTTATCCATCTGGAACCTCCCAAGTGAATGTTGTTATTCCACCTGAGAAATATGGAGAGTGTTGTGGATTAGGCTCCAATAATAATTGTCTAGTGCTCGCAATTACATTGGATCCTGGTGCAGCTGGAATTACATTTACTTTAGCCGGGGCCTCAGGTTCAACGGACATCCGTTACATGAATTGTGCATCAACTTCCGTTTCAGCGGGAAGCCCGATTTGTGTATCGGGAATTGGGCCACATTATTTTATGTTTTGTCGCACAGGAACGACAGATTATACCATCAATGTAACGTCAATTCCTACGCCTTCAGGTGCAGGAAATGTTTCTGTTACGGAGGGTTGTAATATTGTTTTAACAACGACAGGATTGAATCCTAATACAGTATATTGGAATTCAACGAGTCCAGGAACAACAGGTCAATGGAACAATTTATTGACTGGCGGATCTCAGGCCGGTCAATCTGGCATTCCTTATGGCGTTCCAACTTTTACCCCAGGGCCAACTTCTGTAACTGTTACTCCTATTCCAAATTCGAGTCCATCAACCGTTACTTACCAGGTATGTGGAAACGTATTGTTGCCTGCTGGTTGTCCAGGTTATTCTGCAACACCAGTCTGTTTTTCATCTACGGTTTCAATTTATCCAAACCTTTTTGCAGATGCCGGTCCGGATGTCGCTATGTGTCAGGGAGGAGCGGTTACTGCAACGGGAACAGCAATAGGCGGAACACCACCTTACAACTATACTTGGACAGATAATGCAACCAGCACCGTTTATTTTACAGCAACCAACGTTTCAAGCACCACCCAAAACGCAACATTCAATGCGCCAGGCAACTATACTTTAACAATCACTGATGCAACAGGATGTCCGGTGGCTACAGATCAACTTACAGTTTCTTCTTTTGTATTTGTTCCGACTGCCAATGCCGGTGCAGATGTGAATGTGTGTCGTTCTCCTACCCCAACAGTTTCTTTAACAGGTACAGTCACGCAGACTGGTACGGGTGTCTGGAGTGGTGGTGCAGGAACCTATACAGATAACACTTCAGACCTGACACTTTCCTATACGCCTTCAGCTGCTGAATTAGCTGCAGGTTCTGTGATGCTAACATTAACACCTACTAACACACTAAATTGTCCTTACGTAGCGGATCAGGTGGTTATTACCCTTCCTAGTTTCACGTCTTCCTTGTCTGCTACACCTACAAATATTACCTGTTTTGGTCTGACAAATGGTTCTGTGAATCTTTCTGTAACTCCCGGTTCACCCTCGTATGCTACATCGGCTTTTTCATGGTCAAATAGCGCAGCCATTGAGGATATTTCAGGGCTTGCGACCGGAACATATACGGTTACTGTAACGGATGTGAACGGCTGTACAGCAACCACCTCTGCAGCGGTCACGCAGCCTACAGTCTTAACCACCGGTAATACTCCATCCAATGCTTTATGTTTTGGTGGCACGAGCGGCTCAGCATCAGTGAGCGCGAATGGTGGAACAGCTGGATACAACGTGAGTTGGACCGGCACGACGACAGGCGACCCTTCAGGTACGGAGATTGCCGTATCCGGAGATAGTTATACTATGACGGGCCTAGGCGCAGGGACGTATAATGTTACCTTGACAGATGCGAACAGTTGCACCGCGACGACAATTGTAACTGTTACAGAACCAACATTACTAACAACCAATAATACCCCATCAAATGTGTTGTGTTTTGGCGGCACAAGCGGCTCAGCATCAGTGAGCGCGAATGGTGGAACTGCAGGATACAATGTGAGTTGGACTGGCACGACGACAGGCAACCCTTCAGGTACGGAGATTGCCGTATCCGGAGATAGTTATACTATGACGGGCCTTGGCGCAGGGACGTATAATGTTACCTTG
>Ga0315902_10000148_pt1 | contig 117106 bp, 85 predicted proteins | sample LakEriMetagenome_9_FD_203523 | JGI IMG/M metagenome (GOLD analysis project Ga0315902, IMG submission 203523) | Freshwater fungal communities from buoy surface, Lake Erie, Ohio, United States - Buoy 12 MA117 | ecosystem: Environmental > Aquatic > Freshwater > Lake > Lake biofilm | place: USA...
GAGGGGTGAGGGGTGAGGGGTGAGACTGTGGGCAAAAAAAAGACCGCCACCAGGGCGGTCTTTTTTAAGGTATGATGGAATTAGAAATTCGTTTGATCCTTGTGATTGCGGAACTCAAGATCACGCTTGGCTTTCTCTCCAAGTGTAGCATCTTTTTGAACCGCACTGCGCAAGTTGGTTCCAACACCGGCACCATCGTTATTGCGGGCACAGATAACAGCGCGCAGGTAATCAGCCAGGGCTGAGTTATCACCGCTTGCATCGATATCACCTTTCGCAGCAGCATTGTCTTTGTTGAGCAATTTCGCCAACGAAGAGTTGAACGTTTTGTAGCTACCCATTTTGCTTACCGCACCGGCGTAGTTACCATTTTGAATATCGATCAATCCTTTGTTGTAGCTCGACTCTTGTGAACCGGCAGCTTCATTGAAGTAAGTCATTGCACCTTTGCGATCACCGCTCACACGGGTAGAAATACCCATGTTGTTAGCTGTTTCAGCGCACTTCTTCATGCCATAAGCCTTGCTCCAGTTTGTTTGAGCATCCGCCATTTTGTTTTGCATGTAGTATACGCAACCCAGGTTGTTGAAGGCACGGTAGTCTGCATCTGCAAGAGCGCAAGCGGCAGCATACACAGCAGCTTTCTTATTCAAATCATCAATGAGTGAACCGGCACGCATCAATTCTTCATACTTCAATTGAGCAGGGTTATTAGAACCGATTTGAACGAGCTCTTCATCACTGTATCCTTGAAGATCGTAGTTTACCAGGATGCGGCAACGACGAAGGCCTGGGAAGATATCCTTCTGGATTTCGGTGTACGTTTTTGAGATGTTCTTAATCTCTTGCTCACGCTGTTGAAGGTCGCTGGTCATCTTCAATACGTTGATGATGATGTTACGGTCTTCGATGTTTGAAGCTTCCATAGCTGAACGGAAACCTTCCCAGTCTTCTCCTTTTGGAGTGAGCGCGAACAGGTTTTCAGTGGCGTTGGTCAGCTTCATTTTCTTCGCGAGATCCATGAAGGCTTTCTTTCCGGCTTCTGCACGTTCGTTAGCGAGATTGTCGTTGAGCAACATTTCACCTTCAGGCGAAGCGTACGAAGTGAATTCAATTTTCTTAATCACCAAAGCCGGGTTTGTGGCAACGCTTTGCATCCACTTGCCCAAGTTGGCCACATCGGCTTGCTTCAATTCAGCAGGCTTCAACGCTGATGAGTTGTAGTCAAAGTTGATTTGCGTGCTATCATTCGTATAGCTCAGGGTGCGTACAAAGTTGTCTTTGCTCCACATGCACTTATCATCATTCTTCATGAGGTAAGGCGTTGCAATCACACCTTCGCCGATGGCAAGAGCCGGGAAGTCAACTTCTTTTTTGCCTTGCTTACCATGGATGCGCAATTCCAGTTTGCTGCTTTCCATTTCGGGCGAGTAGGCGACACGGTCGTTGTAGGTGAAGCTCTTTCCTGTTTTGAAAGGAACGATTGTTCCATTTCCTACGGCCTGTTCACCTTGGTAGTAGCTCGACTTGAAACGGGTTTCTTTACCGTTGTGAACGAGCACCGGTACAGCCTCGATACTGGCTTTTTTCGGGAAATACTTGGGAGGGAAGTTACCGGTTACTGTCAGCGCAACGGTATCACCATGCACTTCGAGTGGGTTCGGGTTCGACTTGATTCCCATTTCCTGGGCAGCCTTCTCCATGGACTTCAGATTGGCGCATCCCACAACAATGGCAGCGCAAACTACAGCTGCGAGAAAGTAGAAGCTGTTCTTTTTCATGCGGTTTAAATTGTGTTTATAATTGTTCAATACTGCGGGCAAATCTAGACAAGACCAACCCGTACAGAAAGGATAAACGTATGGTTTTGAAACCGTTTTTCAACAGTGTATCGTGTATGAATATCCGAAAGGGTAGGTGGCTCCTTGGAAGTTTAGAAATGTTTTAGACGTCAAATGAAATGCGCAAGAACTCATTCCAGAGGGCGTCATCCGGTGGCGGAGCTACCACGGTTATAGGCGTTTTTTTAACGGGATGTAAGAACTCGATTTTACGCGCGTGCAAATGGATAGAGGCATTGTCGTTGGTGCGTTTAGCGCCGTATTTAATATCTCCTTTAATCGGGCAGTTCAAACTTGCCAGGGTCGCGCGGATTTGATGATGTCTTCCTGTTTTGGGATAAACCTCCACGAAGGTGTAATTGTCGCCTACACCGATGACCTTGTAACTCAGCTCAGACTCTTTGCGGTCAGGACCGGGATCCTTGAAGGCAAATGTTTTGTTGAGCTTTTGATCTTTCCAGAGGTAATTGATGATTGTCGCCTCCGTTTCTTCCGGTGTTCCTTTCACTACCGCCCAATAGGTTTTTTGTACTTCGCGGTACTTAAACATATTGGAAAGACGATTCAGTGCCTTGGTCGTCCGGGCATAAATAACAATGCCGCTTACAGGACGGTCGAGCCGGTGAACGGTGCCAATGAAGGCGAGTCCGGGCTTGTTGAATTTTTGCTTCACATACCCTTTTACGGTATCGCACAGTGTGCGGTCGCCACTGATATCACTTTGAATAATATCGGAGTTGCGCTTATTGACGATAACCAGGTGATTGTCTTCATAAAGCACGCGCAGGTTTTCTACTGTGCTCATAATGATCGGCTCTTTGGGAGCCTGGCGCCAGTCGCGGGTGCCTTTGCCGGAGGGTTGTGTGTTTTCCATCTGTACTTATTGTTCTATGCGATGCCCTTTCGCTGCTATGTGGGCTATTAATACTGCTCTTTCTCGTTGGGGAAGTCGCCGGATTTCACATCACTCACGTAACGTGAAACGGCGTCATGGATTTGGTCACCGGCATTCATATACCGGCGCAAAAAGCGCGGATTGAATTCTTGGGTATACCCCAGCATATCGTTGATCACCAACACTTGTCCATCAACCTCAGAGCCCGCTCCAATGCCGATGGTTGGAATTTCAATCGATTGGGTGACTTTGGCTGCCAGCGCTGCCGGAATTTTTTCCAATACCAGCGCAAAGCATCCGCATTCATCTAAAATCTTCGCATCGCTCATCAATCGTTCGGCTTCTGCCTCTTCCTTGGCGCGCACCTGATAAGTTCCGAACTTATAGATGCTCTGAGGGGTGAGGCCCAAGTGCCCCATGACGGGAATACCCGCCGTTAGAATACGTTGAATGGACTCTTTGATTTCTGCGCCACCCTCCATTTTCACGGCATGAGCGCCACTTTCTTTCATAATTCGGATAGCAGAATTCAGGGCCTCTTTTGAATTGCCTTGATAGGATCCAAATGGGAGATCAACTACCACTAAGCAGCGTTTGGCGGCACGAACCACACCTTGTGCGTGGTAAATCATCTGATCCAGTGTAATGGGCAGGGTGGTTTCGTGTCCGGCCATTACATTGCTGGCACTGTCACCCACCAAAATGGCATCTATTCCGGCACCATCCACCAGCCTGGCCATACTGTAGTCATAGGAGGTGAGCATCGAGATTTTTTCTCCGCGATGCTTCATCTCCTGAAGGGTATTGGTCGTGATACGACGCACTTCTTTGTTTACAGACATAGACGCAAATGTACAACGCAAGGATGGCTTTTAGGGACAAATGACCGCTTGGCATTATTCGACAATTCATTGTTATATACCTGCAACCGTCAGCCCCTGTTCGCCGTCAATGTGTAGTAATTTGCACCGTATTTTTTATACGTACATTCAGATAAGATTATGATGTCATCCTTGCGCATAGCGCTGTTGCTCGTTGCAGTGTGCTCTTCAACATTGCTTTGGGGACAGTGGAACTACCCGGAGTTTTCCATGTCCAATACGACGATCGGGAATTGTTTTGGTCGCCTTTACGATAGTGGAGGACTAACAGGTCCTTACGGTGTTGATGAAAACACTACCACAGTCATCAGTACCGACGGAATCATCACCATGACCTTTTTCGGATCCTTTTCGCTGCAGGAAAATGTAGACTTCTTGACGATTTATGATGGAAATCCACAGACCGGATTGCTGCTAGGCACCTTTACCGGTCAGGATTCACCGGGAGAATTGGTGGCAACGAGTGGAACAATGACGCTGGTGCTTACTGCTGATGGCAGTATCTCAACGGCGGGATTCAGCGCTTACTGGCGCACGCAAGTCCCTGATCCCATTCCACCAACACTTTCGGTTCAAACCATTCCATCTTGTAATGCATCTCAGGTCAACATCAATTTATCAAGTTTGATTGATTGCGAATGGCTGGAAAGCGCAACGTTCCAGGTAACATCTTCTGCAGAAACTTTTGAAGTGACGCAGGTGGAATCGAATTGTGCTGCCGGCATGACCGATTTGATCACGCTCTATCTAGATCATCCTTTCACGTTCAATTGCAATATTGTGGTGAATATGACCATCACGATTCCGGATGCATGCAATGGACCGCATGACTTCGAATTGGTGACCTCGTTTCTTTTCGCTAACTGCGGTATCAACGCCGATTTGGTGGCTGATTCGCCAACGGTTTGTCCGGGTGGCTGCACCAACCTTGAGGTCATTACTGAAGGCTGTTTTAACTACACCTTTGAGTGGGGAAATGGGATTGGTGCATCAGGCCCGCAGCAGAATGTTTGCCCGTCGACTACCACTACTTACACGGTTCTAATTACCGAATTGGAAACTTCCTTGGAAGTAACCAAATCCTTTACTGTAGGAATTGAGAATGTGACCATTTTTACTGCCGATCAAACGGTTTGTCAATCGGTTCCGAATATTCTCTTACAAGCGGGTATCGATGGCGTTTGGTCAGGCTCCGGCGTAATACCCGGAACCAATTTGTATGATCCTGATTTGGCCGGCGGTGGTGATCACACCGTTTACTTTTATTCAGAGAACTGTGTCGACAGCATGGAGTTCACGGTTATTCCTATCGCCTCTCAATTTGCCGTGGCCGCTTGTCCCGGCAGCGCACCCTTCACCGTGAACGCATCACCTTCGGGTGGCGTGTGGTCAGGATTGGATATAGCGATTACCGCCGGTGGGGTCATTGACCCTATTGCTGCAGGTAATTATCAAGTAGTATACAGCGTCAACGGTTGTACCGATGTTACTTTGGTGAATATCGATAGTATTGCGGAGCCCTTTGTTTTGGATCCCATTTGTCAATCAGTGGATCTCGATACGATTGATTTTTCTCCTCTTGGAGGTTTGTGGACGGGCCCCGGTATCGTCAATGCCTTTATTGGCTCTATTGCCCCGGCCACCGCTCCTGCAGGTGATCTCACACTGCACTATGCCATCAACGGCTGCGAGGCTGATTTCACAGTGCTCATCAAAGAAATCAACGTCATTGAATCTGCTGAGATTTGTCCCTTGGAGGCTCCGTTCATTGTGGATCCCAATCCTGTTCCGACAGGCGGATTCTGGGCAAGTCCGGATGGTGCCATCACCAATGCGAATACAGGGTTATTCAACCCGGCCGCATTTAACACGGATGTTGAAACCTACATTACCTACCAGGCAATCAACGGATGCGTAGATACCGTGGCTATTTCCATGGTGCGCACCAACATCGCAAAAACGGAGTTGTCGTTTTGTGTGACCGATCCTGAAACCGCATTGGATACAGCGCTAACGGGTCTGATTACGCCTGAGGGTGGTTCGTGGTATGGTCCGGGAATTAATGGTTCTTCGACATCAGGCTTTACCATTAATCCACAAGGAATTCCTGTTGGGTTGAATTACATCTACTACATCACCAATAGTTGCACAGACTCAATGCTTGTGCGCAACTTTGCTCCCAATCTTCCTGATTTACCGCAGCAGTTTTGCACTACAGATAGCCCGGTGATTTTGGCTAACGCGGTGCCCGGAGGCACTTGGTCAGGTGCAGGAATAACCAATCCTGAAACAGGGCTGTTCGACCCTTCTTTGGCTGATGAGGGTTCGTACTATGTGTATTGGGACAATCCTTCAGGTTGCAGGGACTCTATCTACGTAACCATTGAAAAACAAGTGGAGCCGCTCATCACGGGTATCCAGCCTCAATACTGCATTCAAGATTATGAGGTTGCTTTTATCACAACCCCTTTCGGGGGCTTGCTCATAGGATCATTGGCCCAGACGACCTTTAATCCTTCATTGTTGGGTGAAGGTGAATATGAGGTCATCTATAAGGTCATTCCCGATATCTGCCCGGAAGTCGCCGACACCGTGAATTTCGTTGTCTATCCTCCGATTTCATTGCAGCCACTTACGGCAACGGTTAACCCGGTTTGTTATGAAGAGTCGTCGACGATAGCTGCGGTGGTCAGCGGTGGTTTTCCGGAGAATGACCTGACCTATGCCTGGAGCAATGGTGGTCCGAACGCTGCGACCAACAGCTCAGTCTATACGGAGACAACAACTGTGACGTTGTTGGTGGATGATGGATGCTCAACGCCGCAAATCGATAGCATTGAAATCGAACTATTCCCGCGCTTCCAATATGTAACCGTTACGTCGGATACGCTTTGCCCCGGTGAGGAAGGATTTATCGATCTTACCATTACACCAACCGATACCTATCTTGTGACATGGAATGGCGATACGGGAAATCCAACCTATTACGAAGATGATGCAGGAACCTCCGTTGAAATTTCTATCACGGATGAAAACGGCTGTCAGCGCGATACGACCTTAGATATCCCGGCGTTTTCTGCTCCTAACGCTGCCTTTTCAATAACGCCTAACGATGCCTGTATCCCCTTTGATCAAATCGGTAACATCGCTTTTGAAGACAGTTCGGCCAATGCAGTAACAGGCACTTGGTATTTCGGTGATGGCACATCATCACCGTTATCTCCCGGTGAATCGGTGTCTCATGTCTATGAAACTGCAGGGCTTTACACTGTTGCTTTAACGGTTGTGAACGAGGGAGAATGCGTCGACTCGACCTCGTTGCAGTTGTGCATACTTCCGCCTGACCCTGTATTTGTACCGGATATTTTTTCACCAAATGATGACGGTAAGAACGACACGCTTTACGTCCGAGGGCTATTGATTACACGTCTCGAATTTCGCGTCTATAGTCGTTGGGGAGAGGTCGTTTTTGAAACGAATTTGCCCAACAAGGGTTGGGATGGCCAACTGCGAGGAGTGCCCGCTCCATCGGGAAGTTACTATTACACGCTGTCAGCTTCCATTGGAACGGCAACGCGTGTCGAACGCGTGGGTGAAGTGGTCTTAGTCAGATAACCGAATTGAACGACATGAAAAAACGATACCTCTTTTTGGCGTTGCTTGCTGCTTGGATATGCACACGCAATGGCTTCGCTCAGGATATGCATTTCTCGCAATTCACCAATTGCCCACAATTGTATAATCCTGCACTTACCGGTCAGTTTGAAACTATGCTCAAAGGCACGCTCTTGCATCGTCGCCAATGGCGTGGCATCGGTTCCGGTTATACCACCAGCGGTCTTGATGCGCAGTATAAACTCTTGAGCAAATACAACGATAACTTCTTTGGCTTTGGATTGCTGGTCCTTCAAGATGATGCCGGAAAGGCACAGATGCGCACCCTAACGGTTCGTGGTTCGGGCTCTTATAATTTGGTGGCAACCGATGATGATCTTTTCTCTTCCGGATTTCAGGTGGGCTTCGAGCAGCGCAGTATCGACTTTGATGGATTAGCGTGGGATTCCCAATTTGACGGCGTGGCATACGATCCTTCGCTGGATGATCGTGAACGCTTCATTACCACCTCCCGCAGTTTTGTGGACATCGGAGCAGGAGCGCACTGGAAACATCGTGCGAAGAGACGATTCGATTTGGGCTATTCTATTTTCCACGCGAATCAACAAATCACCATGATTGCTCGCGGTGATGACCGAGTGCGTTTGCGTCAGGTTTACAAGGCTGCATGGATTAAACGCTACGAGCACATCGATATGCGCTACGATGCCTTGGTTCAACGTCAAGGCGGTTCAAACGAAGTGAACATTGGTGTGACATGCGAATACCGCATTGGTGAAGAATCCAAATACACCAATGTAAAGACCGCTAGTCTGGCTCGCGCCGGTGTGTTCTATCGTTGGAAGGATGCGATTTCACCCTACATCGGTTTTGAATACAAGCGTTTCGCGGCAGTTAGTTTCGGTTATGATATTCGCCTCGCGAAAATGCCTTTCACCAACGGAATTGCCGGCGGTCCGGAAATTTCACTGACTTATTTGGGTATGCCGGAGCGTCAACGTATGAAGGTGATTAAATAGTCCGAAACAATCAGCGTTGCGCTGTCAATAATTTCCTGAACGCACATATTTGTTGCGCTGCTAGATAGTGTTCTTTGAAGCATAAATCAAGATTATGGCTTCATTTGAAATTATCGGCGGTAAGAAACTCAGTGGTGAGGTAATCCCACAGGGTGCCAAGAACGAAGCATTGCAGATTGTCTCTGCTGTGTTGCTCACTCCTGAGCGTGTCACCATCTCCAACATACCCAACATTCGCGATGTGATGAAGCTCATTGAGCTGCTGCAAGCCATGGGTGTTGACGTGACGAAAATTGATGACCACACCTACGCGTTCGAGGCGAAGAATGTCAACCTGGAGTATTTACTCACCGATGATTTCAAGAAAAAGGGTGGCGCCTTGCGTGGCTCCATTATGATTATCGGTCCATTATTGGCTCGATTCGGTGTGGCCTACATCCCTGAGCCCGGAGGTGATAAGATCGGTCGCCGTCCTGTGGATACTCACCTGCGGGGCTTTGAAGCCCTGGGCGCCACATTCGAACACATGAAGGAAGAGCGTTTTTACAAAATCAACGCAAAGAACTTACGCGGAACATTCATGCTGTTGGATGAAGCCTCTGTAACCGGAACCGCCAACATTGTGATGGCTGCTTCACTCACTAAAGGCGAGACGACTATCTACAACGCAGCCAGCGAACCATATTTGCAGCAGCTCTGCAAAATGATCAACCGCATGGGCGGAAAAATTTCCGGTATCGGGTCTAACAAACTCGTCATTGAAGGTGTCGATAGCCTCGGCGGAACAGAGCATCGCATGTTGCCTGATATGATTGAAATTGGAAGTTTCATAGGTCTTGCGGCAACGACACAATCTGAGATCACCATTCGTAACTGTTCTATTCCGGACCTTGGAATTATTCCATCGGTATTCCGCAAAATGGGAATTGAAATGGAATTCCGTGGTGATGATATCTACCTGCCTGCTCAGGAATCTTATAAAATTCAAAACCTCATCGATGGTTCCATATTGACCATTCGCGATGGTATCTGGCCGGCCTTCACGCCTGACTTAATATCCATTGCATTGGTGACGGCCACGCAAGCCAAGGGTAGCGTGCTGATTCATCAGTGGATGTTTGAGAGTCGATTGTTCTTCGTCGACAACCTCATCGATATGGGGGCGAAGATTATCCTGTGTGATCCTCACCGCGCTGTCGTGATTGGAAGTAACCGCGAGACAAAGTTGCGAGGCATTACCATGTCGTCGCCCGACATTCGTGCGGGTGTTTCCATGCTGATTGCAGCGCTGGCGGCCAACGGCAAGAGTACCATACACAACATCGAGCAAATCGACCGCGGTTATCAAAACATCGAGCAGCGTTTGCGCGCTATTGGAGCCGATATCAAGCGCATCGATTAATTTGGCAACAAGTTTGCCTGTGGCGCGGCTTCAATCGTTATTTTTAACCCTGATAAAAAGCACACAATGAAAAAAGTATTTGCAGCACTGATGTTGACCGCCGGAATCGCGGCAACATATAGTTTCACTTTGGTTGAACAACCCGTTAAAGCTGAGCGCATGGCCGTGAAGCCTGCCAAAGTAGGAACTGCAGTAGGTGACGAAGCTCCGGAAATCGTGATGGCCGGTGTGGATGGAAAGGAAATCAAACTCTCTTCTTTGCGCGGTAAACTCGTGCTCATCGACTTCTGGGCATCTTGGTGCGGACCATGTCGCCGCGAAAACCCGAATGTGGTTTCCGCTTATGAGAAATACAAAAAGGCCAAATGGAAGAATGCCAAAGGTTTTGATATTTTCTCCGTTTCACTCGATCAAAATGCGGATGCATGGAAAGCCGCAATCGAAAAGGACGGCTTGGTATGGAAGAATCACGTTAGTGATCTCAAAGGATGGCAGAATGGTGCCGCCGCCATGTACGGTGTTTCGAGCATCCCGATGAGTTTTCTCATTGATGAAAACGGAATCATTCTGGCGAAAAACCTCCGCGGTTTGGAACTTCACAAGCAGCTTGACCTCCATGTGAAAAGCCTGTAAGCTTTCACAACAGAATATCAAGGAACCCCGATGAGCGATCATCGGGGTTTTTTGTCAGCATATATCAGCGAGCCCCTGCGTATTTGTCGCAAATCGCGTCACTCATTGCAGCATCTTTGCGGCAAAATCTGACAGATTGACCCCGCTCATCCGTTGGCGTGGATGTTGACTGCGGCGGGCGACACATTTTTTGAATTATGATGAACGAAGACAACAAGCATACGACTGCAGCAGGTGAGCAGCAAGAACCATTATTGACCGATGATCATCAACCTGATTTGGGAACACCCGAGCCACAGAGCGAGCAGCCTGTTGACGAATTAGGAAAGGCCAAGCAAGATGCTGCCGAGTGGAAGGATAAGTACATGCGCCTCTATGCGGAGTTTGACAATTTCCGCAAGCGCAGCATGAAGGAAAAGTCGGAGATTCTTTCCTCAGCCTCCGGCGAGTTGATGAAGGAGTTGCTTCCAATCGTTGATGATTTCGATCGCGCCATGCAAGCCAATGCAGGGGTCGACAATATCGATGTAGTGAAGGAGGGGTTCGTCCTCATCCATTCCAAACTCTATCGCAAACTCGAATCGAAGGGCCTTAAGCCCATGGAAGCTGCGGGAAAGCCGTTTGATACCGATTATCACGAAGCAATCACACAAATTCCTGCACCAACTCCGGATATGGTGGGCAAGGTGGTAGATGAAGTGGAGAAGGGATATTTACTGCACGAGAAAGTCCTGCGCTACGCGAAAGTGGTAATTGGACAGTAACAGCAAAACGACAATGGCAAAACGCGATTATTACGATATACTGGGAGTTTCAAAAGGCGCGAGTGAGGCTGAAATTAAAAAGGCCTACCGACAGCTTGCATTGAAATACCACCCCGATAAAAACCCGGGCGATAAGGCTGCAGAGGATAAATTCAAAGAAGCCGCTGACGCATACGGGGTGTTAAGCGATGCGCAAAAGCGCGCTCAATACGATCAGTTCGGACACGCCGGACCGCAAGGAGGATTTGGTGGCGGAGGCCACATGAACATGGATGACATCTTCAGTAACTTCGGAGACATCTTCGGTGGTGCGTTTGGAGGTGGCTTCGGCGGAGGTGGCGGTCAGCGCCGTGCAAAGGGCTCGAATTTGCGCATTAAGGTGAAATTGAACCTGGAAGAAATCGCCAACGGCTGCACCAAGAAAATCAAAGTCTTCAAACTGGTCAACGCATCGGACGTCACTTTTGATACGTGCAATACCTGCAAGGGACAAGGCCAGGTGCGCCGCGTCACCAATACGATATTGGGTCAGATGGCCACGACATCTACCTGCCCAACTTGTCATGGCGTTGGAAAATCGGTGAAATCAAAACCGAAGGATGCCGATGAAAACGGTCAGAAGCGTGAAGAGGAATTAATTGAAATTAATATACCAGCAGGTGTGGGAGAGGGCATGACCCTCAACGTTGCAGGCAAGGGAAATGCGGGGCCATTCGGAGGAATCCCCGGCGACTTGCTGGTTCAAATCGAGGAGGAGGAACACGCCGAATTGAAGCGCGATGGTGTGAATCTATACTATGATTTATATGTGAATTTCGCGGATGCGGCCCTCGGTGCCACCGTGGAAATTCCACTGGTCAAAGGCAAGGCGCAAGTCAAAATCGATGCAGGCACACAAAGCGGAAAAATCCTGCGACTGAAAGGGAAGGGACTCAAGGAAGTCAACGGATATGGACAGGGCGATTTGCTGGTCAATATCAATGTTTGGACACCCCAAAAACTCAACGACGACGAAAAGAAAGCGCTTGAAAAGTTGCGCGATTCAGCCAACTTTAAACCCGCACCCGGGACGAAGGACAAGAGTTTCTTTCAACGGGTGAAGGAAATGTTCAATTAGTGAAATGGTGAAATGGTGAGAGGGTGAAATAGAAGTCGCTGACGCCAACCATTTCACCCTCTCACCATTTCACCATTTCACTATACCAACATCATCACCGGATTCTCCAAAAACGCCTTCAGCGTTTGGAGGAACGCGGCACCTGAGGCGCCATCGACTACACGGTGATCACAGCTTAGGGTTACTTTCATCACATTACCAGGAACAACTGCGCCGTTTTTCACAACGGGAACAGCCTTGATTCCGCCCACTGCAAGGATGCAGGCATCCGGTGGGTTGATGATGGCAGTGAATTCTTCGATACCGAACATTCCCAGGTTAGAAATAGTAAAGGTGTTGCCTTCCCAATCGCTCGGTTGTAATTTTTTGCTCTTCGCTTTTTCAGCAAACGACTTGACTTCAGCGCCAATCTGAGATAGACCTTTTTCGTTCGCAAAGCGAACTACAGGAACCAGCAGACCTTCATCAACGGCTACCGCAACACCAATGTGAACGTGCTCGTTGTAGCGGATAGTGTCACCTCTCCACGATGAGTTCACTTTCGGGTGCTGACGCAGTGCCATAGCACATGCCTTCACTACCATGTCGTTGAAGGAAATCTTTGCAGTTCCACTATCATTGATGGCCTTGCGGGCTGCCATGGCGTTGTCCATGTCAATTTCCATCGTCAAATAGAAATGTGGCGCGGTGAACTTGCTCTCTGCCAAACGACGTGCGATGGTTTTGCGCATTTGCGACACGTTTTCTTCCGTGTAGCGCTCGGTGCCTGCAGGTATGAATGCAGGGACGTAGGTAGGAGCTGTGCTTGCTGCAGCAGCAGGGGAATAATTTTCGACGTCGCGACGAACGATGCGTCCGCCATCACCACTGCCGGCAACGCGTCCGATATCGATGCCTTTTTCTTCCGCAATTTTCTTAGCTAGGGGCGATGCTTTCAGGCGACCGTTGCTTGAAGCTGAGGCTACTGCAACCGGGGCAGGGACCGCAACTGCCGCAGGGGCTGCCGCAGGAACAGGCGCCGATGAAGCAGCAACAGGCGCAGGTGCGGCTGCTGCAGGAATTGCCGCTGCATCAGAAGCAATCAGTGCGGCAACATCTTCGCCTTCTTTACCCAAAATGGCCAGGATAGAATCGACTTTGGCTGTCTTGCCTTTGTCTACGCCGATGTGCAACAGCACACCGTCTTGAAATGATTCGAATTCCATGGTCGCCTTGTCGGTTTCGATTTCGGCGAGCACTTCACCACTCTTCACTTTATCGCCCACTTTCTTGTGCCAGGCTGCAACGGTACCTTCTGTCATGGTATCGCTCAGTTTGGGCATGCGTACTATTTCTGCCATGTCTTTTGCTCTTGCGGTTTATTCTTGAAATGATATTAGTCGTTCACGTACGGATAGTCTTCCTGCATGTAGACATCCTTGTAGAGTTCGTCTGCCGTTGGAAGTGGCGATTCTTCAGCGAACTTCACTGATGCTTCAACTACTTCTTTGATTTCGTTTTCGACTCCTTCGATTTCGGCTTCGGTCATCCACTTGTTTTCGCGGATTACGCGCAACACGTGTTCAATCGGGTCTTGGTTTTGGTATTCCGCCACCTCATCCTTGGTGCGGTATTTCTGAGGGTCGCTCATCGAGTGACCTTTGTAGCGATATGTTTTGATATCGAGCAGTGTTGGTCCATCACCACGGCGTGCGCGGTCAGCAGCGCGCTCGATCGCTTCACACACGGCTTCCGGACGCATACCATCAACAGTTTCGGATGGCATCTCGAACGATGCACCGAGTGTTGATAGATCGGTCACGTTTGACGTGCGTTCTACCGATGTACCCATGGCGTACTGGTTGTTCTCAATAATGAAAATCGCCGGAAGCTTCCAGGTCATGGCCATGTTGAAGGTTTCAAACAAAGCACCTTGACGGGCAGCACCATCACCGAAGAAGGTGAGGGTGACGTTGTCGTTGCCGTTGTACTTATCTGCGAACGCGATACCGGCGCCCATAGGGATTTGTGCTCCCACGATACCGTGGCCTCCAAAGAGGTTACGCTCTTTGTCGAACATGTGCATCGAACCGCCTTTTCCTTTGGAAAGACCGGTAGCCTTACCGTAAAGCTCGGCCATTACCTTGTTCGGATCAGAGCCCATCACCAGCGGGTGAGCATGATCGCGGTAGGCGGTAATCACCTTATCGCTTGGGCGAATCGCGGCCATCATACCGGAAAGAATCGCTTCTTGTCCGATGTACAGGTGGCAGAATCCGCCGAATTTTTGTTGGATGTAAAGATGCCCGCACTTCTCTTCGAAGCGGCGCATGAGCAGCATTTCACGATACCACTTGATGTAGGTATCCTTGCCGAATTTGGTTGTCGCAGCCGCTTTCGGGCTTGACGCTTTGCCTGTGGCGATATCAGTAGCCATGTGTTTTTCTAAGGGTTACAAATATAGTCCTGACCGATGTTCTACAATCAGGATAATGATTTAATGTGGGGGCTTGAAAATGGTAGCGATTGCGCCGTGCTAACCTTGAAACTGGCGCAAAAACCGCACGTCATTTTCAAAAAACATGCGCAGGTCGTCGATCTGATAGCGCAACATGGTGATGCGTTCGATACCCATACCGAATGCAAAACCGCTGTAGCGCTCAGGGTCGATGCCACTGGCACTCAAGACTGCCGGATCCACCATGCCGCACCCCATGATTTCGAGCCATCCGGTGCCTTTGGTAATTCGATAGTCTGCCTCACTGTTAAGCCCCCAGTAGACGTCCATTTCGGCACTGGGTTCAGTGAATGGGAAATAGGAGGGGCGCAGGCGTATTTTGGCCTTCCCGAAAAACTCCTGTGTAAAATATTGCAGCGTTTGTTTCATGTCAGCAAACGAAACGCCTTCATCGATATACAATCCTTCAATTTGGTGAAACTGGCAATGGGCGCGTGAACTCACGGCTTCATTGCGGTACACACGGCCGGGCATCACGATGCGCAGCGGCGGTTGTTGGTTTTCCATGGCGCGCACTTGCACGCTGCTGGTGTGGGTGCGCAGCACCATTTCCTTCTCACCCTCTTGCGTGGGTTTATGAATGAAAAACGTGTCTTGCATGTCGCGCGCCGGATGCTCGGGCGGAAAGTTGAGTCCGGAGAACACGTGCCAGTCGTCTTCGATTTCAGGTCCATCGGCCACGGTGAAGCCAATGCGCGAAAAGATGTCGAGGATTTCCTGACGCACGATAGCCAGCGGGTGGCGGGTGCCCAATGGCAGCGCTCCGGTGGGGCGACTCCAGTCGAAGCCTTCGCTTTTTCCTACTGTTGAAGTGTTAGCCTGTTGCAGGCTATCGAGTTTTTCCTGCACGGCAATTTTGAGTTTATTCAACTCTTGTCCAAGCACTTTCTTTTGATCGCCGGGAACGGCTTTGAACGCTTCAAAGAGATCATTCAGCACCCCTTTACGCCCGAGGTAGTGGATGCGAAATTGTTCCACTGCTTCAGGGGAAGCAGCGGTGTATGCAGCGATTTCGCCGAGAAGCTCTTGAATACGGTCTTGCATTACTTGCCGCTCTTTTTAATCACTTCCATGCTCATGGTAATATCGCTCAATGGGCGATCGCGCATGGTTTTTTGGTTATTGATGCTGTCGATTACAGCCATGCCTTCTATGACTTCACCGAATACGGTGTATTCCATATCGAGCTGTGCTGTGCCGCCAACGGTTTTGTAGGCTTGTTTTTGGGCGTCGGAGTATTTAAAGCCGGGGTTGGTTCGACCGATGTTCAATTCAATTTGGCCCAGTTGCATGTCGGTCCATGTTTGTCCTTGAACGATGTAGAACTGACTGCCGCTGGATTCTTTCTTCGGATTCACCTGATCACCTTGGCGAGCAGCGCACAGGGCGCCGCGCTTGTGTGCGAGGTTCGCGTTGAATTCTGCGGGAATGGTATAACCCGGACCGCCGGAGCCGAGCATTTGTCCTTGTGCAGCGCCGCGGCTTTGCGGGTCGCCACCTTGAATCATGAATCCTTTGATACACCGGTGGAAGAGCAGGTTGTCGTAGAATTTCTCATTCACCAGTTTGAGGAAGTTATCGCGGTGTTTGGGGGTCTCGTTATAGAGCATGACGGTCATGTCGCCGAATTTGGTGTGCACTTTCACCAGGGGAGCATCGCCGGTTGGGGCAGTGGCGGCCGGTGCTTCAGCCGGTGCCGGAGTGGTGGTAGGAGTTGTTTGAGCGGATTCCGTTTTAGCCGGAGTTTCGCTTTTGCTTTTGCAGCCGGAGGCGTTGCAGAAAATGGCGAAGGCCGCGCAACCGAAGAGAGCGATGTGAAGTCTTTTCATGGTAAAACAATGAGGGCCCGAAGGTAATAAAGAAAGCGGGCGAACAGGGAGCGCGGCTTTTGAACAACCCCATGCTGACAGCAAGAAAAGGGGACCTTTAGAAAATAGTTGAACGTTGCATTGTTTGATTAAATTTGCGAGCTATGATGAAGACTACAATTCGATTCATTTTGGGAACAGCGCTGTTGGCATCAGTGGGTATTACGTTCAATGGATGCAAGAAAGATCAGCCGACGATAGCGGTGATTACAGTGGTGAATGAGGACGGCGAGGCGGTGCCCGGTGCTTCTGTTCGATTGTATGCGGTTTCTTCGGAGACCCCTCCACCGACCAATGAAATCCGTTTTGATACGACGCAAGTAACCAACGGAACAGGCAAGGCCAGTTTCGATTTCAGCGATTATTACCAGGAAGGTCAGGCCGGTTTTGCGGTGTTGGACATTGAGGCCAAGAAGGGCTCGCTAGAGGGCGAGGGCATCATCAAGATTGAAGAGATGAAGACCAATGAAGAGACGGTTGTGATTGAATAATCACGCCAGTGAAATAGACCAAGCCTCTGACGTGTTCAGGGGCTTTTTTTTGGTGTGATTTACGAAACGCGCTTATTTTCGCGCCCTCGAAGAAGACAGTGGCCTTCGGTTTTTAGTGTATCGGGATGTAGCTCAGTTGGTAGAGTACACGTCTGGGGGGCGTGTGGTCGCACGTTCGAGTCGTGTCATCCCGACTTTTTGAGGAAGGCTCTTGGGAAACCGAGGGCCTTTTTTAGTGGCGAGTGGCGAGTGGCGAGTGGCGAATGGCGAGTGGCGAAGAGGGGGAGGAATTTTGTGTTGGAGACGTGTGCCGGTAGGACTGATTCTGATCTGTTTTTGTTTCTGATACTTTCTGCTAACCTCGGAGAATAAATGGTTAGCAGAGCGGTTAATTTCCTGGCAACATTTTCAAGAAAAAAGAAAAAGTGTTGTCAAAGTTGGCAACAAACTCGAAGTGAAGTTGAAAATGTTGCCAAGGGGGGCTCGCATCGCGCGGGCTTGGCGCGGCTAGCCATTGCGGAATCTCGTTGTGGTTTTTACCAAGTAAGTATTGCGTATAGTTGGCAAATGCCAACTTGTGTTTCGGCGCGGGTTGCGCTGGGCTAAACCTGCGGCATCACAAACTCTCAGGCGTTTCCTTCCTTTGGTGCACCGACCCTTAGCAACGTAGCATTCGCGCGCGCCAATTTTTCCGGGAATAGATTAATAGTGTCAAACGCGTTGAGCGCTTTGTCTATCCGAACATCGTTCGATGATAAAGAGGAAATTTTACTGGTTTTAGTCTTTTTCATTTCGCTGGTTACAAATGTAATTTATATGAGGGTTTTCATGGTGCTTAAATAGCGAAGCAAAATCCACGCGGAACCCCTTTTGCAGTTGAGGCTTGTTCAAGGTCACAAATTGTGACCTAAAAGTTTGTGTCTTTCATTCTCTTTGGAAGTCACGATTTGTGACTTCAATTCTATGTTTCTTGTTCGCTAACCCAGGATATCCAATAAATTTCTTTGAACTTTTCCAATTTGAATCCAACTTGCCGCTTTTCTGTTTATGTTATCTTGCCTCTTTGATTGAAAAAAATCTATATATCATAGCAGGATGCAATGGTGCAGGAAAGACGACGGCGTCGTTTACAATTCTACCTGAGATTATTCATTGCCGGGAGTTTGTGAATGCAGATGAGATTGCCAAAGGTTTATCGCCATTTCAGCCGGAGCATGTGGCATTTGAGGCCGGCCGCATTATGCTGAATCGAATAAATGAACTCCTTGCACAAAACGAAAGTTTCGCCTTCGAAACAACCCTTGCCAGCAAATCATACAAAAGTAAAATTCTCTATGCTCAATCGAAGGGTTACACTGTCACGTTGTTGTTTTTCTGGCTGCAGTCGGTTGAATTAGCTAAGACACGAGTTCGAATGCGCATTAGCGAGGGCGGACATGCCATCGATGAAGAAGTCATAGTAAGACGATATTTCAATGGTCTTCGAAATTTGTTTGACATTTACATGCCGATTGTCGATGGAGCACTTATCTTTGATAATTCTCAAGGAATTCATGAGCTCATTGCAGAGAAGGCGAGCGGTGAGGCTCTTGCTATTTTAAACATAGATACTTACAAACTCCTCAAAAATGTCAAAGACATCTCTTGAAAAGCACATCGAGTTTCGCAACAAGATAGTTGCAGGTTTGGAACTAACCTATGAGCGCCTGTTGGAATTCAAGCGCCAGAAAAACTCTGAGCTGGTGATACTCAAGGACGGCAAAATCGTGTACGTCAAACCGTAGAGTGCCGGTGTGATGTCAATGGCGCTGTTTCGTCAACCTCCTTCTCATTGTGCTTTTACTTCTATTATAATATTTGCTATTTGTAGCACCTCCCCATCTCGCGGGCTTGGCCCAGCTAGACCATTCGGAATCTGTCACGGTTTTTTACCAAGTAAGAAGTGTGTTAAATTGGCAAATGCCAACTTGAGTTTCGGCAAGGGTTTGCTCTGTGGTAAACCTTTGGCGTTAGGGCCATTCTCCATTTTGTGTCGCCCCGCTGGGGCTCTTTGCGCGTGGGGTGTTTCTTCTAGTGAGATGTCGCCCCCACGGGGCTACAGGGGAGGTGCGAGTTATTCGCCATTCGCCACTCGCCATTCGCCACTCGCAAGCATTGCAATACCATGTTCCGTAAAAACCCGAGGTGCTTTCACTTTACCACCTTTACTCTTAGATGAAGTCGCAATTTGCGACTTCAATAGTTGCCATTCGTCCAAGGATAATTGAAATGAAAAATCGTATGGAAATCGTTTTGAGTTTCGGCTTACTTGCTCATTGATTCTCTTTACCTGAATGGTAAACATGTCGGGCAAATCAGTATCTAACATGACCTGTTTTCCCCGAATCTTGAAGATTCGATTTTCAATTGCGCTTCGCGATTACCGCACAACCACTCGTTCAATGCCATTGCTGACACCGGCATTATTGCGCGTGATGATCGTATACACGCCGGGTGATAAGGTGATGCGTTCGGATATTTTACCGTTTGTTGCCGAGGCAAATACTGTTCTTCCCGCTAAATCCAACACCTGAACTTGTGCCGTTCCCGAAGCATATTGAATCGTGAACATCGACTCTGCCGGATTGGGGTAAATCATCAACTCAGGTGAATACGTTTCTTGTAAACCACTGACGATTGCATTGAAGGTGCTCGAAACACTCAAGCATCCATTGACAGCAGTAACCGCGTATGCGCCTGACTCGGTTGCATCAAACGACGCAGTGGTTGCTCCCGGTATGGCAGTGCCGTTCAAATACCATTGATAACTCGCTTCAGTTTCAACGTTCGAAACCGAAAGTGTAGAGCCTGTTTGCAGAATGATTGGTTGAGTGGGAGGTGTGGTGCTGACATACACATCACCAATGGTGAACGTGGAATAGAAATCACCGACTTCGTAAATCAACTTAATGGTGTACGTTCCGGGTTGATCAAAGCTGTATTCCACAACCCCATCACAGCTCGGCAATACAACATCATCGCCGATTTCGTAACGACAACCCGTTGTTGCAAGATTGATCTGCGAGGCATTATTCAGCAAGAGTGTTCCGCATTCCTCGGTATAAGTCACGTGCCCTCTGATTTCGCACAGCAAACAATCTTCTGATCTGGTACCATCGGTACACGCCTGCACAAAACTATTGCCGGAGAGAAATACGCCTGAATCCAGAATCTGGTCGCTCACATCAGCAATGGCCAGCTTGATGTGGTAAACTTCACCAATCTGCAATCCTCCAATGCAAGCGTGAAGCGGTGTGGTATAGGCATCATACTGAGCCTGAATTTGCCCTGTGTTCACCACAAAATACGCTGAGTTATAATTCGCATTGACCGTGTTTATGGCAACAGGATCCGTTGTACCTGGTATAAGTGCAATGTTTACCGCTCCATTCCAGAAGCTGCCGTTAATGCCCGGTCCGTTCACAAAAAAACCGAACACATCGTTGAAAGCACTTCCTACGAATTCTTCATACTCTTCCGATCCAAAGACATAAACGAAATCCATGGAATCGCCCGTAGCGATGAAATCAAATTCCAGGATGGAACCGTCAAAGCTCGGACCCGATACAAGACCGGCAATGTCAATGTCGTTTGGGATGCCATTAGTGACAGAAGTTGCGGCAGACCCCAAGTTGTAATCACCCTCAGCACCAATAGCCTGTCCGGTAGACAAGATTAGTCCGGATTCAATTCCCAAACCAGAACCATTGGATGTGAACGTTCCAACCCCGGCATTGAGCGTATTGGCAGAAAGCCCGTTGTATGTCACATTCGAAATGAAAATCCCATTCGACAAGAAAATATCTTCAACCGCTTGCTGCGGAGTCAGCGTGGTATCTACCGCCAACTGAGCAGATGATTGCAAGAAGAAGAATGATAGCAGGGGGAGTAGAATTTTTTTCATGGTTCGGTTGTGCTAAAGCAGGTTCAATATTAGTGAATTAATTGGATAAATGGCGAGTGGCGAGTGGCGAGTGACGAATGGCCACTATCTAGCACGCAAAAAGCGCCGCCTGGTTAAGGGAGCGGCGCTTTTCTTATTAAGAGTACTAAAGTCAGAATGCCTTCACGGGGAAGCCATCCGATTAGTTGCTGGTGCCTTTATTCGGCACCGTAGTTTCTTCTTCGTCATTACCTCCGAGGTCGAAGGTGATCGGCATAATGTAGTTCGAGTCTACCGGAACGCCATTCTTTGCAGCAGGCTGCCAGGTGGGAAGCGAGGATACAAAACGCAAGGCTTCTTTGTCGAGCAGTTCATGAACACCATCAGTAATCATCGGCTGACTCACTTCACCGGTGGCGTCGATGGTGAACGTGACGTAAACTGTTCCTTCGATTTTATTTTTCTTGGCGTCTGCAGGATAAACCAATGAGTCGGTAACAAGGGTTTGCAACGCTGCCATTCCACCGGGGTATTTTGCAGGCTTGGAGGCACGGTTCGTTTTCACAAAATCTTCATCTGGATAGAAACGATCAGGTTTGGGCTTTCCTTCGAAGTTCCAGCGTTTCCAGGTTCCTACTTTAAATCCGTTCTTAAAACGACCTTCCGATTCTTTATAGCCATTCGCATAGAAATAGGTAAACTCACCATGGGCTGACTCTAAAGAAGCATCCATGTAGTGACCGGTCATAAACGATTCGCCGGTGAGGTATTTAACTGTTACTTGGTAGGAGCTATCGCTAATGGTAGTGATTTCCCGAACAAATCGGGCTGCGTTCATGTCTGAAGTCACGCGATGCTGGAAGTCCAGCGAATCGCGACGGATTTGACCTAACACACTGATGGTGAAAAAGGAAAAAGCCGAAATACAGACAATTCGTAGAATTTGCGTCATACAATTTAGTCGCTTAAAAATTTAGGCCGCGCTAAAATAAGCAAAATAAAGACGTATACAACGCCGAGGGTTGTCTCATTTTTCGGAACATTTGCGAAATAATTGAAGCCTAACATGGATTACGTTTTTGAAAAGTCTTGGAATGAGACAGTTAGTAAAATCTCTGCTTCCTTCGGAGAAAAGTTGGATTACGCGGCCATTCTCTTCCTCATTGGAGTCCAGGAGTTAGGACAAGATTACCAGAAGTTTAAGAAGGACCAGAAGGTGGAGTTGATGCACATCGGTATCTGTTCGCTTTTGGCTCCTTATGGATATTACACCTTCATCGGACGTGATGAAGAAGGCTGGCCTCATTTCGAGCGCAACGGTGACTTGCCAAACCTCAATCCGGCTGAGCAGGAGCTGTTGGTGAGGCGGGCGATTGTGAAGTACTTTGAGTAAGGGCGAAGGATGAGGGACAAAACATTGCCTTCGCCCTTCGTCCCTCGCCCTTCGCCCTTCGCTATATTGCGTCACATTCTATTCCGCATGCGTTTCCTTTTTATACTTCTACTGGCTGCCACACTTGGCCGCGCACAATCTCATTACACGCCGTTTTATTCTGCTTCCCAAGAAGGTAAGCCCCTATGGGTGCAGCTGATGTATGCAGCACAACCGAATTTTCAGGAAGTTGTGGCGGCCTATCAAGCTTATTACAGCACGCATGCTTTCGTGAAAAACGAGGATACGCATTACTTCAAACACTGGGTGGCTCGCGTTCGTCCTTATGTGCAAGCGGATGGTAGCATTGTTATGCCAACCGCCGATCAGCGGTCTTCTCAGGAAGAGCAGATTCGCAACTTGCAAGGAAATGATCAGCGAGGAAACAGTTTAAACCTCTGGCATTATGAAGGTCCTATCCATCACGTCAACGGTGAGGGCTCGCCGATGGAGCCCGGGTTTCGTCATAGCAACGTGTATTGCCACGACCGCAGCACGTCGAATCCACTGGTGCTGTATTGCGGAACGGAGAGTGGCGGATTGTACAAGACAGTGGATGGCGGAGAACACTGGCAATACGTGACCTCACAGCTCATCATGGGCAGCGTCACTGCGGTGCGCATCAAACCAAGCGACGACCAAACCGTTATCATCAGCGCCGAAAATGATTTGTACCGCACCACTGATGGTGGTCAAACATGGCAGATAATCGGACAGTCGTGGTTTATTTCAGAAAATATTTCAGCCTGGGAAATTGCCTATGCACCCGATAACGACAACGTAGTTTTCGCGGCGACATCACAGGGGCTTTTCCGCAGTGAAGATGGCGGGGATAATTTCACCGAGATCCTTCCCAATCGGTGCGAAGCCATCGCCTTTAAACCCGGTGATCCGCAAACGGTGTATTGCATTCACTTTGATTTTGGCGTCGATCACGCGCAGTTTTACAAGAGCACTGATGGCGGACAAACCTTCGTGCAAAGTGTGAGCGGCTGGTTCGACAGTTCCATGGGCGATATCGATATTCAAGGTGGACGATTGGCTGTGACGGAGGCTGATCCAAATCGCATCTATGCCTGTTTGGTGGGGTATCAAAATGCGGGCTCGACGGTTACGACGAACGGTTGGGTAGGGACGTGGGTGAGCTACGATGCAGGAGAAACATGGTCGCTGCCGCATGGTCTTATTGGTGCACCGTATACTGCTGATCATCCGAACCTGATGAATTTTCAAGGTGATGACGGCGATTACTCGCAGATCCATTACAACACCACCATGGTTGCATCACAACTTGATCCGGATAAAATTCTCATCGGTGGGTTGAACCTGTGGCAGAGCAATGATGCCGGTGCCACCTATGAAGGCGTAGGCGGATACATCGGTGGAATCGCTCAATTTCACGTTGACCAACAAGAGTATCGCATTTATAAAACGAGCGAGACGACCGAGGAAATCTGGTTTAGCAATGATGGTGGCATCGGCCATTCGTCGGATTTCATGCAGTCGCACGACAACCTCAACAGAGGTTTGTTTGCTGTCAATTTGTGGGGTTATGATCAAGGATGGAATGAAGACATGATGGTGGGCGGCCGCTACCACAACGGCAATATGGCTTATCACGAGAATTATCCATCCGGCGAGTTTTTGGCGCTCGGTGGTGGTGAAGCAGCCACGGGTTATGTGAAGTACACCGATGAAAACAAGGTCATGTTCAGCGACATCGGTGGACGCATTTTGCCGGAAACGCTCGACGGTCAGTCGCAGTATTTCGGTCTGGGCATGTCGCCCAATGAGAGCTACTGGAACAATGGAAGTTCGCGCGTCATGTTTGATCACGAGTATTTCAACGTCGCTTGGCTCGGCAAAGAGAATAAACTCTATCGTTCGACGAATGGCGGTGGTTCGTTCAGTGAGTTCTACGCCTTCGGGACTTCTGTGAATAATGGCATTTACTGGATGGAGCAGAGTTATGCCGATCCGAATCATCTCTACGTTCAGCAAGGGGTGGGCAATACGGGAAAGCTCTGGCATTCTTCAGACCATGGCATAACCTGGGAGGAAATGGATTTACCGCAGAACCTGCGCTATTTCTCGTTTTCGTTGTCGGGCACCAATCCGCTGGAGCTGTGGATCTCCTTCTACGATGGCAATAATTCCAACAAAGTATTTCGCACGCAGGACGGTGGCACGAATTGGGAGAACTTAACGACGTCGACACTCAATGGTCTTTACCCTTGGGCAATCGCGCATCAATACGGAACCGATGGCGGTGTTTATCTCGCCATGCAGCACGGCGTGGTGTTTTACCGCAACAACAGCATGAGCGATTGGATGAGCTACAGCACCGGTCTTCCTGTGGGAACAGAGCCGCTGCGTATCGTGCCGTTCGTGCGTGATAACGTGGTGAGACTAGCTACGTGGAACCTTGGTGTTTGGGAAGCACCGGCGTATGAGCCGAGCGCACTCATTGCGAATTTTTCAGCAGCGTTTGAAACGTTTTTCTGTCCGGGTGATGAGGTGCATTTCGTGAATCACAGTGTGTGCTCAGCGAATGCAACGTTTGAATGGTCGTTTCCCGGTGCGACGCCTGCGACAAGCACGGAGCCCTATCCAACGGTCGTTTACAATACTCCCGGAACCTACGATGTCACGCTCACGGTGACCGATGGAGGAGAGTCGCAGACGGTGACGTACACGAACTACATCAGTAGTGCAGAGGGTACCGGTGGTGATTTTTATGAAGATTTTGAAACAGCGGGATTCCCGGATAGTTGGGTGGTGGAGGAAGGCGCAGCGTGGACAGTTACCGGTGATGCCAGTGGTTTTGGAACCGGGAACTACTGTATGCGCTATGACAATTATTACAACGATGCACAAGGAGCGCGTCATCGCGTGTGGCTCGGCAAACGGAGCGGAAGCGACTTGGGTATCAGCTTCGATGTGGCCTACGCGCAGTATAGCGACGGATACACCGATACGCTTGCTGTGGTGTACTCAACAGATTGCGGCGATACATGGACGGAGCTCTGGAGTTTGGGCGGCGATGACTTGAGTACAGCACCCGACAATACGGGTTATTATGTGCCGGTTGCTTCCGAATGGGCAAGCTATGGAGCAAACCTTCCCGGCGGCGTTTTGTTTGAAGATGTGATTATCGCTTTCGAGAATCGTGGTCACTACGGGAACGTGATTTACGTGGATAACATCAATGTGTTTACTAATTTTTCTGTGGATGAAACGAGTGGCTCTTCTGCTGCCATGACCGTTTTTCCGAATCCGGCGAGCACGCAATTGCGCATCAGTGCATCGGACTTGCATGGCGGCAACTACCGCATTCAACTTTTTGATCTGACCGGTAAACTTGTGATCGAAACAACTGTTTTTGCTGCCGGAGCACGCCTGGAAAAAAGCATTGATTTGCCTGAGCTTGCCAACGGTCAATATGTGGTGACCTTGGCAGGAGATAAGGAAACGATTCGTCAATCGCTGACCATCGTGCGCTAGTGCTCCACGCAAAAAGGGATTGAGTAAGAAAGTCATCATTATCGGTTCAGGTGTAGCAGGCTTGTCGTCGGCTATTCGATTGCGTGCTGCAGGATTTGAAGTCGAGGTTTTCGAAGCGAATGATTATCCCGGCGGAAAATTGTCGCAGTTTGAATTGAACGGCTATCGCTTCGATGCAGGTCCTTCGCTCTTCACGATGCCGCATTTTTTGGAAGAACTTTTTGCGGATAGTGGTGCAGATCTGCGGGATTATTTCAGTTATCTCAGAAAGGATATTGTGTGCAGGTATTACTTCGAAGACGGCACACAGTTTACCGCTCATGCTGATAAGGAACGCTATGCGGAAGATGCCTCGCGCGTATTTCGTGTTTCGAAAGAAGCGGTGAAATCGTACTTCGAGCAATCAGCGATGAAGTATGAAGTCACCGAATCACTGTTCCTCAAAAAATCATTGCACAAGCTATCGACTTATTTATCAAAAGACACTGTGAGAGGTGTGATGCAGGCGCACCGCCTTGGATTGATGAACACGCTCGATGATGAAAATAGAAAAGCCTTCAAGGATGAGCGATTCGTTCAGTTGATGAATCGCTATGCTACCTATAATGGTTCATCACCTTATCGCACTCCGGGTATCATGAGCATGATTCCGCATTTGGAACAGCATTACGGGACGTTTTTCCCCAAGGGTGGAATGATCAGTATTACACAGGCGATGTTTCGCAGAGCGCAGGACATGGGGGTGGTTTTTCACTTCAACAAGCGAGTGGACGAGATTGCCGTCTATGAAGATAAAGCGATGGGGGTTCGCCTAGGCGATAACACCATTCAAGCCGATATTGTCTTGAGCAACATGGATGTGACGCCAACGTATCGTCGTTTGCTGCCGCGTGAACGAGCGCCTAAGCGCACCTTGAAGCAAGAGCGTTCTTCTTCTGCGCTCATCTTTTATTGGGGTGTGAACCGCGAGTTTAAAGAGTTGGATTTGCACAACATCTTTTTTGCATCGGACTACAAAAAGGAATTTGAAGTCTTGTTTGATGGAAAGGGAGTTGCGGATGATGTGACCGTGTACGTGCACATTTCCTCCAAGGATGAGAAGGCCGATGCACTTGCGGGCTGCGAGAACTGGTTTGTGATGGTGAACGTGCCGGGCAACAAAGGACAAGATTGGGACGCCTTGATTCCGCAGGTTCGCGAGCGCGTGATTGCGAAGTTGAATCGCTTGCTGAAATGTGATTTAACTGTGCATATCGAAGCCGAACATATTCTCGATCCCCGCGGCATTGAGGCGCGCACGAGCAGCTATCAAGGTTCCCTCTATGGCGCGGCGAGCAATAACCGCTTTGCGGCGTTTTTACGTCATCCTAATTTTTCACGCAGCATCAAGAATCTCTACTTCTGCGGAGGCAGTGTGCATCCGGGTGGAGGCATTCCGTTATGTTTGATGTCGGGAAAAATCGCATCGGAAATTATTTGTAAAGACCATTGCTAGATAAACTCACGTCATATCGCATGCCACTGGCCATCGGCCTAATCTGGCTCTTTCATGTGTCGGCCATAGTTGGTAGTTTACTCGGCCATAGTGATTGGTTCATTGCGCTTACACCGTTGAATTTGTCGTTGAGTGCAGCGCTCGTTTTGTTCACGATTTCACGCGCGGTTTGGCCTGCGTTGCTCATTCCGTTTGTGATTGGCATGGCGGCAGAATGGGCAGGTGTCAATAAGGGCTGGATCTTCGGAATTTATTCCTATGGGGAAAATTTGGGATGGAAGTGGCAAGGTGTGCCGTGGATGATTGGTGTGAACTGGGCCTTGCTGGTTTTCGCATCACATGCCATTGCTACACGCATGGCTACATCAGAGTGGGGGATTGCCGTCATCGCATCATCACTGATGGTTGCGCTGGATGTGTTGATGGAACAATGCGCACCTTCAATGGACTATTGGCAGTTCGCCGGTGAAGTTCCGCTGCAGAATTACATCGGATGGTTTTGCACGTCGATGGCTGCGCATTTATTGTATGTGCGGTATGCGAAGGAGCGCGGACATGCGCTGGGTGTTCATCTCTATTTCGCTTTTGTGTTTTTCTTTTTCACCTATTGGATGCTTGTGTCATGAATCGCTACGACTTCATCATAGCCGGATGCGGAGCTGCAGGGTTGCAGCTGGCCTTGGCCATGAGCGAAGATTCGTTTTTTAGAAACAAACGAATTTTATTATTGGATGCCGATAGTAAGCAAGCCAACGATCGCACCTGGTGCTGGTGGGAAAAGGGAGCAGGACGCTGGGATCATCTCATCACCAAATCATGGAAGCATGCGGATTTTAAGAGCGACAACTTTGAGCAAACGATAGACCTTGGAGATTATACCTACAAAATGCTGCGTGGCGCAGATTTCTATGCACATGCCAAGGAGAAACTTGTTGGTTGCAAGGGCATCGAGTGGCGCACGGAATCTGTGCTTGAGATAAGAGAACAGGATGGTTGCGCTCAAGTCATCACCCGCGAAGGAACCTACGAGGCATCTTCGGTTTTCAACAGCATTGTCGATTTAAAAGCGGAAGCGGCCTCATCCTCATATCCTTGGATTCATCAGCATTTTGTAGGATGGTTCATTCGCACGCGTGAACCGATGTTTGATGATAGTCGCTTTATGATGATGGATTTTCGAATTGCACAACACGACAATACGCGGTTCATGTATGTCTTGCCAACGAGCGCCAATGAGGCTCTTTTTGAGTACACGCTTTTTTCCGGCAATCTGCTGGATCGAAGTGAATACGAGGAAGGTATTCGCGATTATCTCAACCAAGCAGGCATTCGTGAATATGAAATTGTAGAGCAAGAGGCGGGCATTATTCCCATGACCATCCATCCGTTTCACCGTAAAAACACGGCTCATGTTTTACATATCGGCAGCGCAGGAGGGTGGACCAAAGCCAGCACGGGCTATACGTTTTACTTATCGGGAAAACTTACAGCGCGACTGTGCAATCATTTGAAAAAGGGTGCGTCCTTGAGTTCGTTTCACCGCAAGACGCGATTTGCCTTTTATGATGCGGTAATGCTCGACGTTCTCTATCGACGCAATGATGTGGGTGCAGCTTTTTTCACCTCGGTCTATCAGCACAACCCCATTGAGCGTGTCTTTCGTTTTCTGAACGAAGAATCGAGCCTGGTCGAGGAACTGCAGATTGTCCGCCATGCATATCCGCGTAAGGAATTGATTCGCAGTGTTGGGCGTTCTGTATTCGGCTTATTTTGATTTTTCTGACAGCCTTTCGGAGACTAGATTTGGGGCATGAGTATTTTTCGATGCGTCTTGGCTTCTTTCATAAGCGTTATAGCATTTTCCTGTTTTGGGCAACTGACTCCCAATACGTTGTTGCGTTCGTTCAATGCTGAAGTTAATTCCGTAGAAGTTGATGAAAATCGTGGGCTGGCGTATTTCGCCGGTGAATTTTCGACCTATGCAGGATCTCGCAATGGAGGTGAAATTTTTGACGAGAATACCATGCGTCCTTCCTATGCTTTGCCTTGGGTTCCTTATGTCGACATTACGGTTGATGACGGTGAGGGTGGATGGATCATCGCAACCCACTACTTCGAGGGTGTGGATGAGTCGAGCACGCAGAACTATCAGTTCATTCAAATTCATCCCGACGGCAGTTACACCGATTTACCCTACAACATCGCTACCAACCAAGCAGGTTTTGAAGTGAATGAGATGATTCGTTACGGCGATTACATCATCTACAGCGTGGGGTTTGACATCACGATTTTCAATTGGCAGACGGGCGAAGTGTTGATGGAGGCTTCGGCCAGTGATTGGGTTCGACATTTGGTGGTTTACGACAATATGCTCTATGTGACGGGCTACTTTACTGCCATGGAAGGTGAAGCGCGCAACAGGATAGCTCGATTTGACCTCAGCACGTTTCAACTCAACGATTGGAATCCGGTTGTCGATTATTTCACCAACATCAACAGTCAACCTGAGGTTACCCAGATGGTAGCAACGGCTAACCACTTCTATTTTCTTATCGCCAAGACCGTTTATCAGAATGGTTCGTCTAATTCCACCACCTATTACAAAATCGTCAAGCTGAACCGAATCGATAATGCCTTCATCGAGATGATTGATTTCTACTCGATGAATTCGGCATCGTATCTAACGGTTTGGAACGACCGCATTTTGTTGAAGGAGTATTACACCAATAGTGGATTGCCTTATTCCACCCTCATTCACAGTTTCGCTGATACACCGCTGTATGATGAGGCCACGCATTTTTATGTGGAGTTTGATGGATCTGTGGGGTATATGAATTTGGTAGATGATGTCTTGTACCTCGCCGGTGGTTTTTCGGAAATTTCAGGACATGCGCGGAAAAGCGTTGCGGCATTAAACCCACAAGACCTAACGGTGCTTCCGTTGAATTTGCCTTACAATGGAACCACAGGTTCATACAAACAGATTGTTCCGGGTGATGGAGGATACTTTATCAATTCCGATACGGGATTGCTCGGTGGGTTTGAGGCGAATTATTTTGCGACGATTGATTTGAATACCGGTGAACTGATACCGAATACACTCGAGTTTATTTCGGCGGTGAGCGAATTGGCCCTTACCTCCACAGGTGACACGTTGTTTGTTGCGGGCAATAGTCCAACGGTGAACGTATTGGGATCACCGCGCATGTTTGCTATGAATCCCGTTACACAAACCGTGTATGACTGGGTGGCGAGCACACCGAGTCTTACTTCGATTGATATTGTGGACGGGCATTTATTCATTCAATTCTCCAGTACCAATGCCAGTGTGAATGGCCAGGGCCGTAGTCGCATTGCTTCATTCGATTTGGCAACGCTTACGCTTGAGCCCGTTTATTTCAATATCAACGGAGAGATTACGGACTTTGAAATTTCAGGCGATACGATGCTCATTGTCGGTTCATTTAGCAACGTGAATTCAACATCGCGCGGTTCTGCTGCTATGGTCAATAAGAACACCTTTGCTGTTCTTCCATGGGACGCTCAGTTATCGACCATTTTTCTTGCGCAGTATCCAACTGTTGGTAGCAGTGCGAGGCTGGTTCAAATGCACAATGGTCATGTACTGTTGGGCGGTTGGTTTGGTCCGCATAATGGCGAGCCGGATAATTCGATTACGGCTTATTTCAATGCTCAGGATGGTGCGCGATTCCCAGAGTACAATGTGCCTGTGCAAGGCAACATCGTTTACGTGCGAAACTGGAAACAGCGAGGCAACTTGCTTTACATCGCTGGCAACTTCTTCAATACTTCGGGTCCAACTACGGGTGCTGTTACCGCTATCGATTTAACCAATGGTGCATTCGTTAACCAAAACGTGCGTCCTCCGGGAGGTATCATCGGAGCCGCTGATTTGGCGATATACGGCAACCAGTTGATCAGCGTCGGTGAGTATTCATCCATGAATAGCGACAATGATATTCGCTACTGCACCAGCTGGGATATGGGCTGTGTAGCGGGAGGATTGAGTTTACCGAGCACGATTAATCATTGTGATGGATATGACCTCGAAGTGCCTTCCTCCTGGAGCAGCGGATTGCCTGAGAGTTACTCGTGGGAATGGAGTTCAGATAATGGAGAAACATGGTCGACGCTCGACGGTTCAGGCGCTATGCTGCACGTGTATGAAGCGGGTGTTGAGTTTGCCGATGCGCTGATTCGAGTTTCCGGTTTTAGTACGTGTGATACAACACTGTCCAATTCAGCACAGGTGTCGATATTACCCGGTCTGCCGATTGGTGCGGCTATTTCCGATTCTACCGTATGTCAGGGAAGTGTGGTGGCCTTTACTTCGCCCGTAGCGGTGGAGTGGAGCAACGGCGCTATCACGGGGCTGCCCCTATCGTTGAATGGTTTGGGAAGCACGTACACTGTAGCTACATCAGACCAGGGTTGTTATCTGCCGGATACCGTGAACTATGTTGTTCTTCCCAATCCGACCTTGAATTTTACCATTCTGGATAGTTTGAATTGCGAAGGCTCGGGAGGAACGGTTTTGTTGCAGGCCACGGGAGGACAAACTCCCTACACCTACTTATTCAACGGTAGTGTCATTAATTCATTTGTATCTAACTTGATGGGTAATACTTATGCGGTGCGTGATGCGAATTATTGCACCGCAGATGTATATATCTATTTGCCTTATAGCTCTTACTGCACCGGGTGTTTGGATCCGGCTGCAAGCAACTACAACGAGCAGGCGGTATTCGAAGGCCCATGCGAATATGCTTATACGACTTGCGACTACGACTTAAGTGGTGATGGAGTAATCAATGTAGCCGACTTGAATGCGTTGCTGTCGAATTTCGGATGTGTCGGCTGGGACTGTGAAGGTGATTTAGACGGCGATCAGGTAGTAGGCGTATCGGATATTTATGTGATCATTACGTATTTTAATTTCTTCTGCGAATGAGATTGTTTTTGTCGTTTTGTTTGAGCGGATTGCTGTTGCTAACCGCTATTCGTGTAGGGCATGCTCAACCCAATTTGATGTTTAATGAGTTTTGCTATGGAGCGACACAGAATTTGCCGCCCAATCATCCGCAGCATTTTGTGGAGATTTACAATGCAGAGGCATTTGATGTGGATATCAGCAACTGGCAGTTGCAACATGGCATGAGCCTTACTTTTCCGGCTGGCACTGTGATCGGAGCCAACAATTATCTTGTAGTTACCACTCCCAATCAGTCTACTTACACACCGAGTTACAATCGTGTGCTACTTCCTACCAACGATAATCTATCGTCGTTTGATAGCTTAGCGTTGCGCAACAATAGTGGAGTGTTGGTAGACTTTATCAAGTGGACGTGGAACGCTACCGACTGGCCCACGACAGCCTTTAACGTGTTTGCTTCGGTGTGTTTGAGTGATCCGTTACTCGACAACAGCAATGGCGCGAATTGGTGTCATTCTGCAGAATTCTATGGTTCGCCGGGCGCAGATAATACCTGTCGCGTGCTTGGGTGTAATAACGCCATTGCTTGTAACTATCAGCCGGAATCAAACTATGATAACGGTAGTTGTATCTTCTGCACCTGTGGCTACGAGTGTGGGTGCATGGATAGTGAGGCATTGAATTACAACCCCAACGCTCAGTGGTATGGTGAACCCTGTGATTTTGTGAACTATGACATTCTCATCAACGAGGTAAAGGGTGGAAACAGCGCGAACAACTTTGTTGAATTATATAACAATGATGATGTGACGGTAGATATCAGTGGGTATCGATTGCAGGACGATAACTGTTGCAACTATGGCTATGATTTTTACTTCCCACAAGGCACGAGCATTGCGCCCGGTGAGTACATTGTCGTGCACGGTGCAACAACTCAATATGACAATCAGGGCTATCAGTCCTTTACGTGGACAGGGACAGGTAACATGACCAGCGGGACACTCGATTCTCGTTTGTTTGAGCAGCACGGAGAGATGATTGACTCGGTATCCACCACCTTCATCAATGGCAATGAATGGCCTTACACCACGACCGGTTCACGCGAGTTGACGAATCCGAATGCGAACAATGCATTGGGTGCAAATTGGTGTGTGTTCAATGCCGGCACACCTGGTGCACAAAACAGTTGTTACGCTGCCGTCATTACCGGATGCCAAGATCCGAACGGATACAACTACGAGCCTGCTGCGACCATAGCGGGTGTGTGCGATTATCCGGATGGTGGAAATACATGTGCGAATGCAGCACTAGCGGTTTGCAATCACCTGTATGAAGGAGAATTGATACAGAGTAATAACGGCAATGATCCCGTAAACGCCGGTTTTACCTTCTGCGGATTTGAGGCGAATCGCAGTGCTGATTGGTATCGATTTGATGCGTTGGATGATGCGCAAGCACACATCGATTTGTGTTTTCCCGAAACGGAACTTCCTGTCGTTATTCAGGTCTTCATTGGGGAGTGTGGTGAGCTGTATTGTTATGCGAACAGCAACAACTCGGTATGCGACACAGCAGGCGTTGCCGGACTTGATTTCTATGTGCATGAAGGAGAGAGTTATTTCATTCGTCTTTCAGCCGGTCCCGGATATGATTATGGAGATTATCGCATGAATTTAACGTGCGACCCCATGGAGGTGGGTTGCATTGATCAGACCGCTTGCAACTATGATCCGCAGGCTACCGGTTTTGCTGGTTGTGAATATCTGAGTTGCAGAGCATGCACGGATGCAACAGCACTCAACTTCGATGATGCAGCCACGATTGATGATGGATCTTGCTATTATACCATCCCGCGTGTGGTCATCAATGAGCTCAACAAGAACAGCACGTATCAGTTTATCGAGCTCTACAACATGGAGAGTTACGATGTGAACATGACCGGATGGAAGATGAATAATGGAAGTGTCATGACGTTTCCGACGGATGCGATTATTCCAGCCTATGGTTACGTGGTGATAGGCACCTTGCCAACTTCCACTCCTCAGGAAAGTGTGCCCAATTCCTTTGTGGATGTTTTTCCATTGCCATCGAATTATGCGATTAGCACCAATAGCTATTTCTCGTTGTATGATGCCAACCAGAATAAAATTGATAGTGTCTCCGTGTCTAGCGGCTTCCCTTGGAACTCATCGAATCAATCGCGATCTGCGGAGTTAATTAATCCGGCTCTCGATAACAACTACAATAGCAATTGGCTGGCGACAGTCAATCCGAATCAATACCTAGCCAATACAAGCGGATTTCAGAATACCCGTTTCGATCCAATGGGTTTGACGTGTCAGGATAGCACGGCCTGTAATTATGATCCGTTCATAGAAAGTGAACCGTTCAATTGTGATTACACGTGTTTCTGGCCGGATGCAACGCTCGACAATGATGCCAGCAACTCTCCTGTAGTTTTGAATGATGGTTCCACATTGCGGCTTGGACGGTCAGAAATGTTCAGCGGAAACTCAATGCCTCAAACACAATGCGCGGTTGGATACAACGATGCTTGGTTTGAGTTGAATACGCGCAATTACGATACGGTGCAAGTGAGTTTGAATTTCATTGACAACATGCCTTCGATTGGATGTGATATTTATCGACGTGTAAGTGAATCACTGATGCCCGTGACGTGCTTCACCTTTTCGTCATCCACCGTGTTGAATTTTCATGAGTATATGAATTTTGGTCCCAACGAAGAGTTTGTGTTTTCGCTCTATGTGCTCGCCACTTCATGTCCGACATGCGCTACGTCAGCAATCGACATCTACGCGAACTTCTTCAGTCGCTCATGTACGGATCCATTGGCATGCAACTACAACCCGGAGGCGATTGTCGACGATGGCAGCTGCGAGTATGGCAGTTGTTATGGCTGTGCTAATGAGGACGCATGCAACTACAATCCTTCCGCTTCCTTCGATAATGGAACCTGTTGTTTCAATCGCTGTGTGAGCGTGAGCATGACTCCTGCGGATGTGGTGGAAGAAATGCAGTGGCAAATAGTGGATGCCGGTTCGGCAGTTGTTGAGAGTGGAGGATTTGTGGAGGAGCAGCTACTTTGCTTGAGCGATAGTTGCTATACAGTGGTCTTGTCGGATACTGCTTCGAATGGATGGAATGGCGGTACTTTCTCGTTGAGTGATGAAGTTGGTTTTTTAGCCCAAGACAGCACCGTTGCAGATAGTGTCGATGTGTCGTTCTCTGTTTGTTTGAATGTAATTCCACCGGTGTATGGTTGCACAAATCCCACGGCGTGCAATTACAATACGGAGGCAGAGGAAGACGATGGCTCCTGCACCACGGCTTGCGGAGGTTGCACCGTTGACTGGGCAATGAATTTCGATCCACAGGCTACATTCAACGATGGTAGTTGCTTGTTTCCGCCGGGTGAAGGAACGACCTGCCAGTCTCCGATACAATTGTTCTGCGGTGGACCTTCATTTGAATTTTCATCGGAAGATGTTCCCAACGATAATTTCAATGCGGGATTGACGGGCCTCACGTGTATCGGCATGACGGCCTACATTGGTTGGGGACAATATTGGTTTATTTACACAGATACAGTTTCCAAAAGGGTGAGTGTAACTATTGACCAGGCGGTAAATACGTGTCTTGGATTTTCACCCAAGGTGCATGTGTTCCGAGGCACGTGTGGCGATTTTACCTGTGAACCCTACGACTATTCGCAGCCATTTACATTTGATGCGTTGGCGGGTGAGACCTATTACATCCGCGCTACCATTGATCCCGGTTTGTCGTCGTGCACGTATTGGGGTGAAATACACATCAACTGTTTTCAAATCGATGATGGTTGCACCGATAATATTGCCTGTAACTACGATGCCAATGCCGATGTGGATGATGGCACGTGCGACTATTCTTGTTTGTATGGCTGCATGAGTGCCTCAGCGTGTAACTTCGATCCTATTGCGATTTATGATGATGGGTCGTGCTACTTCAATTGTGTTTACGGATGTATCGATAGCATTGCCTGTAACTTCAATCCGGAGGCTAACACCGATGATGGAACGTGCATTTTCCTTCAGGTGTGTGTGCCGGGTTGCACGGATGCTATCGCCTGTAACTTCGATCCTTCGGCAACCTTTGAAAATGGGACGTGCGATTTTGCGTGTTTGTTTGGCTGTTTAGAGGAAGGTGCCTGCAACTATGCCTTCGAGGCGATATACAATGACTTTTCGTGTACTTACGATTGTTATGCGCTAGGCTGCACAGATCCGGCAGCATGTAACTTCAATCCATATGCGATTACAGACAATGGAAGTTGTTTGGTCGATAGCTGTATTCTCGGATGCATGCAGCCTACAGCATGTAACTATGATTCACTCGCGACCGCAGAGGATTTTTCGTGTGTCTACGGATGTGTCTTTGGATGTACGAATTCGCAGGCATGTAATTTCAATGACCAGGCTGACTTTGATGACGGATCTTGCACTCTTCCGGGTTGTATGGTTTCAACCGCAGTGAATTACGATGCCTCAGCTATCTGCGAAGGCACGTGTTTTTTTGAATGCGTGGGTGATGTGGACGGTAGTGGAGCCATGGACATGACGGACTTTTTGATGTTGATGAGTGCTTTCGGGTGTGTGGAAGATTGCGGTGCAATGGACCTCACGGGTGATGGCATTGTGGGCGTTTCCGATCTTCAACTTTTCCTTTCCCAGTTTGGGGTTTTGTGTGTGGAATAATAAGCCCTTGTGATAGCGATAATCGAAATTAACTTGCGCCCGCGAAAGCGGGCGTTTTGTTGCCCGATTCATCAAACATTCCTGCTATGAAGATTAGTTACAATTGGCTCAAGCAATACATTCAAATGGACTTGACGGCAGAGGCCGCTGCTGAAGTATTAACCGCAATTGGATTAGAAGTAGAATCCGTGGAACGCGTTCAGAAAGTTCCAGGCGGTCTGGAAGGGGTTGTCGTCGGTCATGTTATCGAATGTGGAAAGCATCCTGATGCGGATCGTTTGAGCTTGACGCGCGTTGATCTTGGTCAGGGCGAACCGGTCCAAATCGTCTGCGGTGCGCCGAATGTGGCACAAGGGCAGAAGGTCTTGGTCGCGACCATTGGTGCCAAGTTGTATCCTACCGAAGGTGAACCTTTCGTCATCAAAAAAGGAAAGATACGCGGACAAGATTCTCACGGAATGATTTGCGCAGAAGATGAATTGGGCTTGGGGAAAAGTCATGCAGGTATCATGGTGTTGGAAGAAACCGCAGCGGTTGGAACTCCTGCCGCAGATTACTTGGGCATGAGCGATGATTTCTGTTTGGAAATTGGTCTTACGCCCAACCGCACCGACGCTTTTTCGCATTTCGGTGTTGCGCGTGATTTGCACGCGGCGTTGCGCAACATGGAACGCGAAGAGCAAGTGGCATCAGCCCTGGTCAAGCCCGAAGTAGCTGCTATTCCTGCGCCTGCGCAATCAGAGGCCATACAACTATCGGTAGAATCCACGGAAGCGTGTCCGCGCTATGCGGGAGTCTTGATATCCGGTGTTAAAGTAGGCCCATCACCTGAGTGGTTGAAGGAACGCCTCATCGCCATTGGTCAGCGAAGCATCAATAACATCGTCGATATTACTAATTTCATTCAACATGAAATCGGTCAGCCGATGCACGCCTTTGATGCAGATAAAATTGGCGGTGCACATGTGCGTGTGCGCCTGGCAGCGGAAGGTGAGAAAATCACCACGTTGGATGGTGTTGAACGAACCCTGTGTGATCAGGATTTGGTCATTGCGGACCAGGAGCGCGCGATGTGTATTGCGGGTGTGCTCGGTGGAAGTGACAGTGGCGTGAGCGAATCAACCACCCGTGTATTTTTAGAGAGTGCTTATTTCCATCCCGTGTTTGTGCGCAAGACGGCCAAGCGTCAGGGAATTCACAGCGATTCAAGCTTCCGATTCGAACGTGGATGCGATCCGCATCAGGTTATTTGGGCCTTGCATCGTGCGGTACAATTGATTACGACCGAAGCAGGAGGGGCCGTTGCGTCGCAAGTGTTTGATCAGCGCGATGCGTTTGAAACGTCGCACAAAGTTGATTTGAATTGGAAACGTGCCATGACTTTAATTGGAAAGGAAATTCCTCGCGATAAGGTCCGCAGTATTCTAACCGATCTCGATATATGTATCACAGCAGAGAGTGAAGAAGGACTTCAACTCGAGGTGCCGCTCTATCGCACCGATGTGCAGCGTGAGGCGGATGTGGTCGAGGAGATTCTGCGTATCTACGGATACAACAACATTGAGATTCCGACGCGAATGCAGTCATCACTCTCGCGTATGCCGCAACCGAATGTGGAGTTGCAGCAGCGCCGCGTTGCAGAACTGTTGGCCTCCATCGGTTTTCATGAAACCATGTCGATGAGCTTATCCGGTCAAAAGCATATTCAGGAAAATGAGCAATTGGCAGCCTCTGCTGTCGCGATTCTTAATCCGCTTAGTGGAGATCTGGCGATCATGCGTCAGAGTTTATTGTATGGCGCGATGCAGGCGGTTGAACTCAATCAGAATCATAAGTCGCCCGACTTGCGATTGTTCGAGTTCGGAAAGGTTTACAACAAGTACACGACGAAGTACCATGAAGAGCGCCGATTGTCGATTACCGTTACCGGCAGTCGCATGCCCGAGAGCTGGAACAATACATCAGATAAAGTCTCTTTTGTTGATGTCCGTATGGCGGTTGACCGCATCCTGTCGCTTCTTGGAATCGGCGGTGTTCAATACAAGGCAAGTGAACATGCGCTTTATGACGAAGCCATAGAGGTATTTTCCGGCAAAACAAGTTTAGGTTTCCTCGGCTCTTTGAAGGGAGGAGTTTTGAAGGCGTTTGACGTCCGTCAGGAAGTGTTTTTCGCTGAACTCAATTGGGACAACATCATTCAATCCTTGCCTCAAAAGCGGGTGAGTTACCGACAGCCGGAGAAATTCCCATCTGTGCGCCGCGACCTGTCGCTCCTCCTTGATAAAGCGGTTCGCTATGCGGAAATTGAAAAGTTGGCACTGGAAACAGAACGCAAACTCTTGCGGGAGGTCAATCTCTTCGACGTTTACGAAGGGAAAAATCTGGAGGCCGGCAAAAAGTCGTATGCCGTTTCTTTCACGCTACAAGACAGCGGTAAAACCATGACCGACCAGCAAGTGGATCAGGTGATGTCGCGCATCCAAGCGGCATTGGCGGAGAAGCTTGGAGCGACGCTGCGATAGGGATGAAGGGCGAGGGGCGAAGGGCGAAGGATTAAAAGGGCATACCCCCACTAGTCCTTCGCCCTTCGCCCTTCGCCCCTCGCCCTTCTCAAAACACTGCCAGCAGCAGATTCAAATCCTTCCAAGGCAGTTCAAACTGATTAGCGATGTTTTCGTTGGTCAGTGTTCCGTTGTACATATAGACGCCGTGACGGAATCCTTCCTGATGGCGCAATAGGTTTGCGATTCCACCTTCGTCACCGATAGAAAGTACAGTGGGTGCGAAAATGTTACTCAAAGCATAACTCGCGGTACGTGAGACGCGTGAGGCGATGTTGGGTACACAGTAATGAATGACGCCGTGTTCCTTAAAGACCGGCTTATCGTGAGTAGTTACGCGGGAGGTTTCAAAGCATCCACCTTGGTCGATACTGATATCGACGATTACGCTGCCATACTTCATATTGCTGACCATATCGTCGGTCACAACAACCGGCGTGCGACCGTGACGCGCATGCATGGCGCCAATAGCGACATCGGCTGTATCGAGCGCGTTACGCAATTCAGAAGGTTGAATGGTGCTGGTCCAGAGGCGCTGGCCAATGTCGTTCTGCAAGCGGCGTAGTTTGTAGGTGCTGTTATCGAAAACCTTCACACTGGCGCCGAGTCCGAGCGCGGCGCGCACGGCGAATTCAGCAACAGTGCCTGCACCGAGAATAACCACTTCAGTGGGCTTTACGCCGGAGATACCGCCGAACATCAATCCTTGGCCGCCGCTGGAGTGACTGAGGTATTCGGCTGCGATGAGTACGGAGGTGTTGCCGGCAATTTCACCCATGGCGCGGACCACAGGGTAGATGTTTGTTTCGTCTTTGATATAGTCCCAAGCCACAGCCGTAATTTTCTTGGCCGATAGTGCCTGGAAGGTTTCTACTTTTTGGGTGGGAAGGTTGACTGCAGATATCAGGTGCTGCTTGCCGGGCATCATTTCGATTTCGGCCAGGCTTGGTGGAGCCACTTTGAGGATGATTTCGCATTTGAAAACATCTTCTGCCGAATACACGATTCGCGCTCCTGCCTCACTGTAGTCGTGATCCTGAAAGTTCGATTCTTTGCCGGCATTGGTTTCCACCACTACATCGTGACCATTGTTGACCAGAAGCGCAACGCTTTCAGGCACCAATGCTACGCGTCGCTCCTGAAAGGATGTCTCCCGGGGAATGCCAATGGCAATACGGGATTGGCGTTTGTGAACGGCCACGAGTTCTTCCTGTGGCATTAGTGCGGCCTCTTTGGCGAGGGCCTTCATGGCATCTTTTTTCTGGTTCATGGCCGGTTCAATGGAGCTATTTTTCCCGAAAGGCAAGATAACGCAGTGCGCGCGAGTGTTGCAAGCGATCTTGATCAGGTTTTGACCATTGGATGTTGAAAGGAAAGTCCTTGCACGGGGCGTGCTTTCTATTATTTTTGGCCCGTTAAAACCGACCAATAACCATGGCCAATCACGACCCTAATCATTCTTCAAAAGAGAGAACCATCCTTTGGATTATCCTTCCTGCTACTGTTGCTGTTTCCTTGCTGTTCACCAAGCTGAATCACAAGATTGATCAACCTGCTGAAAAGCTGAACGCTGATTTGAGCGGGGTGAAGAAGGAGGTTCCTGCTGCTGAGCATAAGGCAGAAGGCGATACCACTCATGTGATGGCTGCTGATACGGCACACGCAGGGGCTGACACCACCCATGCAGCGCCGCACGGCACCGGTCATTAATCCGGAAATACAAAGGTTCGTATTCCCTCCGATTCGGTGATGAGAATGCGTGGCATGGATTCCGTAAGCGAACCTGCCTGTTCCGGCCATTCGATAAAAATGTAGTGTCCGCTATCGAGATACTCCTCGAAGCCAATAGCACTCAGCTCTTGGGGAGAGTTCAAGCGGTATAAATCAAAGTGGAAGAGCCGTTTTCCGTCAGGAAGATGGTATTCATTGACCAAGGAAAATGTTGGACTTCCTTCGAAATCCAGTCCAAGCGACTGACAAACGGCACTCATGAAAGTCGTTTTACCAACTCCCATTTCTCCCATAATTGCAAAGTGTCCTCCATGCGGATGAGCGGCCAAAAATTCGGCGGCGATAGCAGGTATTGCTTCAACGGTGGATGCTTGTCTGACCATAAGTGTTTTGCGCGGCAGGCAAAGTTAAAGATGTCAGGGTGGCGAACATTCAACGCGTGATGAATGTTTGCCGTGTATGAAAAAGGGAACAGCTATCGTGTGGTTCACCAATGACTTGCGCTTGGAAGACAATGGAGTGCTGCGCGCAGCGATGGATCATCATGAGCACATCGTGCCTGTGGTGTGCATTGACAAGGAGTATCATCACTCATTTCAATGGGGCTTTCGACGCACGGGTGCACGCCGCATGCAGTTCCTATTGGAATCGATTGCGGATTTGCAAGTCTCATTGCACAAGGCAGGGGCTCATTTGCAAATTGAGGTTGGTAATCCTGTAGAAGCCATCGTCAATAGAGTGAGAGCTACCGGAGCATCTATTGTTTACGCTAAAAAAGAGGTAGGATACGAGGAGTTGCAGCTTCAGCAGCGTTTGATGAAAGAGCTCTGGAAATGCAATGCGGAGCTTTCTGTTATCAGCACGAGTACGCTTTTTCATCCTGAAGATTTGCCTTTTGGCGTCCGTGATGTGCCGGAGATTTTTACCGATTTCAGAAAGCGCGCTGAACGGGAGACGATGGTTCGAGCTGTTATCGAAAAGCCTGCGGAAATCGTTTCGCCCGAATTGCCTGTTTCCACTTTGCCGAGTCTGGAACAGTTGGGTTATGAGGCACCAACAACGGATGCCCGCAGCGTGTTGGCCTTTCGCGGTGGTGAGTCGGCGGCAATGCAGCGCTTATCCTATTATCTCGGAGAGAAGCGCCTTCTCTCTAACTATAAAGAAACCCGCAATGGCTTGATTGGCGGTGATTATTCTTCGAAGTTTTCGCCGTGGCTGGCGATGGGATGTATTTCTCCGCGCACTATTTACGAAGCCGTTCAAGAGTATGAGCGCACGGTTGAGTCCAACGACTCTACGTATTGGTTAATCTTCGAATTGATCTGGCGCGATTACTTCCGATTCGCCATGAAGAAACACAAGCAGTCGTTTTTTCGTTTGGGTGGAATTCAAGGGAAGCAAGTGCCTTCAGCCCGCAATAAAGAGATCATTCAGCGATGGATAGATGGCAACACGGGTGTGTCGTTTGTCGATGCCAATATGCGTGAGTTGCGTTCGACCGGTTTTATGAGTAATCGCGGAAGGCAAAACGTGGCGAGCTATTTCTGCAATGATTTAAAGCAAGATTGGCGCATGGGGGCAGCATATTTCGAAGAGCAACTCATCGATTACGATGTAGCGAGCAATTGGGGAAACTGGGCTTACCTCGCCGGTGTCGGCAATGATCCTCGCGGCAATCGCTATTTCGATATTGAGAAGCAGGCCAGGCAGTATGATGGGGCAGGGGAGTATAGGAGGATGTGGGGGAAGTGAAAGGGGTGAAATGGTGAAATGGTGAATAGTAAATAGTAAATAGTAAATAGTAAATAGTAAATAGTAAATAGTAAATAGGTCGCGGTCTTCAGTCCTCAGTCCCCAGTCCCCAGTCCCCAAAATGTTTACTTTTGGTGCATGAAGAACGTCAAGCTTATCGAATGTCCGCGCGATGCGATGCAAGGCATTGCGGAGTGGATACCGACGGAAGTGAAGGTGAATTATTTGAATCACTTGTTGCGTGTTGGGTTTGATACGCTTGATTTTGGAAGCTTTGTTTCCCCTAAAGCGATTCCGCAAATGCGCGATACAGCCGAGGTGCTGCGCAAGCTTGATTTTACCGGGGCGCGTTCCAAGTTACTGGCGATTATCGCCAACACACGCGGTGGTGAAGATGCTTGTCATTTCGATGAGATCCAATACCTGGGGTATCCCTTTTCTATTTCAGAAACGTTTCAGCAGCGCAATACCAACGCGAGCATTGAGGAGTCGCTGGTGCGTGTGGGAGAAATTGCTGAACTTTGTGTGAAGCACAGAAAGGAGCTCGTCGTGTACATTTCAATGGGCTTTGGAAATCCTTATGGTGATCCCTGGAGTCCCGAATTGGCGGCATCCTGGAGCAGTCGTCTGTACCGCGAATTTGACGTGAAGATTATTGCCTTGAGTGACACGGTGGGCGTAGCGATACCCGACTCGATAGGAGCGTTGTTCAATACCGTCATTCAAGCCCTTCCTGAAGTGGAATTCGGAGCGCATTTGCACAGTGTTCCGGCAGATGCAATCGCCAAAATGGATGCGGCACTGCAAGCGGGTTGTCGCCGATTCGACGGGGCTATCAAAGGCTTTGGTGGTTGTCCGATGGCGACTGATAAACTCACGGGCAACATGCCCACCGAGTTGATGGTAGATCATCTCAGGCATTCCGGCTACGAGCATGCCATCGATCAGGAGGCCTTCACGGCGGCTATGCGCATTGCTGCTGATGTGTTTTCTTCCCATTGATTTTACAGGGATTTTTCGAAAAATCCACACGGGTTGTAACCTTCATAGGAGAGGTCACGTTCAACTGCTTGACCTAACTTTATTTTCTTCACCTATGAACGAGAAACCATCCTTTAACGATCGTCGATGCAAGATTCGCATCAACATCAAACGTTTTGAAGCCATTCAATTGAGCGAGAATGATTGGGGTTACCCCACATTCTATCACTGCCTCAACTGAACAACGATACCGCGGGTAGTGATGTGCCCGTTGCGCTTAAACTGATAAATAAAACCGGCTTCCACATGGAAGCCGTTTTTTTTTACCTCACCCCTCACCCCTCACCCCTCACCCCTCACCCGTCGAGACGCACCCCTTATTTTTGTCGCATGAAAAACATCCTCATCACCGGCGCGAGTTCCGGCATCGGCGAAATCACCGCCCGTCTATTGTGCTCAAAGGGTTATCGCGTGGGATTGATGGCACGTTCTGCAGAAAAATTGGAACGCTTGGCATCAGAGCTGGGAGATGCCGCGCAGGCTATTCCGTGTGATGTGACCGATTATGCTCAAGTAAAATCAGCCATCGAAACGTTTGTGAAAAAACACGGTTCCATCGATGTGCTCATCAACAATGCGGGACTGGGCTATTTCGATACGCTCGTGGGAGGAAAGATAGAGGAGTGGCACACGATGGTGGATGTCAATATCAAAGGTGTACTCAATTGCATTCACGTGGCGCTACCCTCATTGATTGAGGCTCGAGGGCACGTCATCAATCTGGGATCGTTGGCCTCGCATCAGGTGTTTCCAAACTCCGGTGTGTATTGCGCAACGAAACACGCCTTGATTGCAATCAGCGATAGCCTGCGTATAGAACTTCCGGACAAACTGCGGGTTACCACAATAAGTCCGGGATCAGTAGACACGCCATTCATCATGAGCACGACCAATGCGCAGATGTTGGAACAATACAAAGATTATTTCGCTGCGGGCTTGCGTCCGGAGATGATTGCCGCCCAAATCGAGCATGCCATCGAAGCACCTGCAGGCAGCGTCATCAGCGAGATTATTATTCGCCCGAATAGAGCGCTGAAGTAAGCCTACTTCTTCAAATACTCTGTAAACGTCTTTTTGAATTTCTCCACTTTCGGCCTCACGACCATTTGGCAATACGGCTGTTCGCCATGGAGACTGAAATAGTCCATGTGATAATCTTCTGCACGGTAGAATGTATCAGCGGGCACCACTTCGGTCACAATAGGATCTGACCAGTTGCCGCTTTCATTGGCGGCTTTTACAGCCAATTCCGCAGAGGCCTTTTGTGCTTCGCTATGATACATGATGGAAGAACGGTATTGTGTTCCCACATCTCCTCCCTGGCGGTTGAGCGTGGTGGGGTCGTGCGTTCCGAAGAAAACTTCCAGAAGCTGATTGTAACTGATAATTCGTGGGTCAAAGGTGATTTGACAAACTTCTGCATGGCCTGTTCTACCCGTGCAAACCTCTTTGTAGGATGGATTTTTTATCTGCCCACCGGCATAGCCACTTTCCACTTTTAATACGCCATTGACTTGTTGGTAGACGGCTTCGACACACCAGAAGCATCCGGCGCCGAAGGTGGCGATTTCTGAAGAATCTGTGGAGGTGTTATGCATAACGGGGAGTTGAATTTTATGGGATGAATTGGTCGGTTGTGAACACGCAGTGAGCGTGAACAGAAAGGCGAAATAAATCGAAAGCGTCCGCATAGATTATTTATTAGACAACAACAACAGAACTAACCCACGGTTCATTGCGTTAACCATCAATAGCGGAATCTTAAAAAACCTAAAGCAAAAGAGAGCGTAGGATTTTCGTCATTGAAAAACGTCAGCATGTCGCGTGTAGCAACGCCGAATTCGTACCCTCCGCCTGCTGCTGTGAAATAGATACCGGCCGACAGTTTCGAAGCATAATTACCTCCGGTGGAGAATCCTGTTTGCAAGTGAAGCCAAGGCCAAGGGGTGAACTCAATACCTGCGTTATAAACGGCGCGTTGAAGATTCGCCTTGTTGTCGTTCATAGGGGCGACCACATCAAAGCCAATACGAAGTTTTTGCACTTGTTCATAGCCGATTCCCAGGCGAGCAGTAGTGTTGAGACGTGTGGTGCGCGTTTCGGCGCCTTTCCAAACGAGCAAGGCATCCAATCCATCGAAGTTATTCAGCATGGATCCGAAATCAAGCGATTCCAAACCTGCTCCGTCAAAATCAGTGAGTTTACCATCGGCCAGTTCGTAGATGTTGCCGTCCCAGACCATCTCACCGATATCATTAATTGCTGCATTGAGGATGAAATGTTCGGCCACGAGCATACTTGCACCGAGATCGAAACCGACTCCCTTTCCAACGGGCTTGAGGTTTGGAGCATCTTCTGAAAGTGCTGAGGGATTATCCGGAGCATTCTCCAACTGTGAATAATCGAATTTGAAAATAGGGGAGAGCGAACTATAAGCTTCTCCAGTTGCACCATCCACCTGAATAATGCCCTGACCAATCATGAGCTTTGCTCCGATACCGATGTGAAAATCGAAGAGATCCGTCTTGAGCAGGCGTTTTCCCCACGCGGCATTGAATTCACGGTACCAGGTGAATCCGAGTTTTGAATTGCCGAGGATGTCTTTCACAGAAGGAGCGCTGTCAGCAGCGATAAAGGCCTGCAGAATGGTAAACTGGTCGGGATTAAACTGGTCAGGGCGAGCGATGATACTGTCGCGACCGCTTTGTGTGGCGATGATAAGGGAATCAAAGTAGGACGATTGATTGCCCATCCAAATCAGCTCAGTAAGCTGGCGATCGAGTTGGGTGTAATAGTCTACGCGATCACGAATACCAAAGGCAAACGTGCCGGATTTTTTCGTGCGGATTGAGTTGCCAAATGTCATGATGTCCAGATCCACTGCCGATTGTTTCATGGTGAGTTTATCAATCTGGGCCAGCTGTTCGTCGTAAGTAAGTGGCGTCTTCTTCTTCCGCAGGATATTGTCCATTATTTCCTGCTTGGTAAGCAGTTCTGTGTAAACGGAGGCGGTGAAGTCAAAGAGGCCCATGGTGCTGCGCTGTTCGTATCCGGTTTCAAAATCCAGGTTGGCCGGATTGATTGAGAGGGCTTGATAATCCCGTGCAAATGGCGTGGATGCGGCCATTCCGGTGAGGGTAAACGCTGAGGATTCGGGTTGAGCTAATGACGATGAAGAAAAGCAAACGCCTATGGCGAGGGTGAATGCAAATCCGATTAATACGCTAGAAAAGGTTTTCATCCCGAAGTTCTTTATGCTACAAGTCTAGCAAAAAACAACTCCAATTTTATGTGTATAGCGAATATTTGTCATTTTGCAGAATGACTTATTGGATGCTTTATTTTAGGCTCCTGTGATGCGAAATCCCATTTTTTGGCTAGTAATATTCATGTTGCCGTTGATGAATTCAACGGCGCAAACTCGTCCGTTCAACGTTACCCCTCAGGTCGGGGATGTGATTGATCGAGCTACAGAATATATGGGCCGCAGTGCCTATGATTCGGCAGGTCATATTTTGAATGAAGCGTTCTCGCAAACCAACGTGACATATACAGATTTGGATCTGTATTACCTATTGAGTTATGAAGCGGAGAACATGTATTACAATGCGCTATTTGACCAAGGGTTGAACAGCGCTTACCGCAGTTTGGAGTTGGCAGAGGCGATGCGTAATGACACGCTCATTGGAAATACGGAGAATATTCTTGGATTGTTTCTGATTAACCTCGACAAGTATGATGAGGCATTGGTCCATTTCAGACGGGCCATTCCGCTTATTCCGATTGGTCATACAAGCGATTACCTGAGTTACCGCTACCAGGTGCTGGCTAATGCCGGAGAGTGTTTTTTAAAAAAGCATGAACCCGATAGTGCATTTCACTATGCTCGTTTGGGATTGACAGAAGCACGCTCTCGTGGCAAGGAGCGCGGAGAAGCGATTATCTATTGGATGCTGGCTGAAGCATGGTTGGACAAGAGTGATTATGATAGTTCAATGGTGTATTCCATGCGCGGCATTGAACTGGTGAAGGAAACACCTCATCGCGATTTGGTGTTGACCTTATACACCACGATGATGAAGTCTGCGGCAGCGTCGGGAAAAGTAGATGACGTTTTTAGACTGATGGATGATGGCATGATTGAATTGCAAAATCCGTTGAATACGGATTATGCCCGCAGTGAGTTTTTGGAGGCGGCCTCGGATATCTGTATTTCGCTCAAGGCGCTGGATCGCGGAGCGGATTTGGTGCGCCGTTGGAAACAATTGCAGAAGAATCTTATTGATAAGCAACAAAATCAGCGTTTAGGGATTCTCAAAGATTATTACGAGAAAAACCAGCGGCTGGTGCTTGCCCAAGAACAGGATTTAGCGCAGAAGAGTCAAATACGACTGCGCAATACCATTGCCATCATCCTGGGGATTCTATCTGTTGTTTTGGTTATCCTGATTACCATTTTCTTCGTGTATTACAGGCAGCGTCAGCGCATTTCGAAATTGGAATACAAGGAACAACTTCGGAAAAATGAAATTGAATTTGAATTGCGCTCTCTTGAAAATCGCATGGCTGCCGTTTCTGCCGAGCGCGATCGTATCGCTTCTGATTTGCACGATGACATTGGAGCATCGTTGTCGAGTATTCGAATTTACAGCGGCGCAGCGCAGAAACGCTTTCATGAGGATCCTGATGAAGCTGTTCGTTTGATTGAGCGAATCAATCAGAGCAGTTCAGGCATGATGGACCGCATGAGCGATATCGTATGGTCGATTAACCCAAAGAATGACAACGTTGAGAGTATTGTGTTCCGCATGAAGTCTCAAGCAGGAGAGGTGCTTTCACCCCTGGATATTCACGTAGAATATCATATCGAGCCTGCCACGGAGCACATACAACCAACGATGATGGCTCGCCGAAACATTTACCTCATCTTCAAAGAAGCGATTAACAACATCGCCAAATACAGCAAAGCCACGGAGGTAACAGTTATGCTGCGTATTGTGGGCCCCAATCTAATGCTGTCCATCGCTGATAATGGGGTAGGATTTGAACCGGCGGAAAGGAGCGGCGGTAATGGGTTGACCACTATGCGACGCAGGGCAGAATCCTTGAAGGGAAAACTCTTTATGCATTCATCACCAGGCAAAGGAACCCGTTTGGAGCTCGAGGTCTTAATAGCTAAAATTAGTGATGGCAATATTGAATGATTTGGTGTCTATTTGACCTGAAATTCAGTCACACCTAAAACAACGAGTATGTCGATTAGAGTAACCATTTTTGATGACAGCAAAGACCGCCGCGACAGTTTGCGCTACCTGCTGGAAATGTATGACGATATGGAATGCGTCGGCATGTTCGAGGATTGTTCCAACGTGTTGAGCAACATTGAGGACACACGTCCAACCGTTGTATTAATGGATATAGAAATGCCCACGGTTAATGGTATCGAAGGGGTCAAGAAAATCAAGTCGAAATTCCCCGATGTCCTGGTGTTGATGCAAACGGTGTTTGAGGATGATGATAATCTCTTTGAAAGTATCAAGGCAGGTGCTTCAGGCTATTTACTCAAGAAATCAGATCCGGAGAAAATCATCCATGCTATTCGGGAGGTTGTTCAGGGAGGCGCGCCTATGTCTCCGAATATGGCGTTGAAAGTGCTGAAGTTCTTTCAATCTGCTCCTGTTACCAATAATCAGTATGCACTAACGGAGCGTGAGAAGAACGTCCTGAGTTTATTGGTCGATGGATTAAGCTACAAGATGATTGCCGACAAGGAGAATATTTCCTTTCACACGGTGAATGCGCACGTGCGCAAGATTTACGAAAAGCTGCACGTGCATTCTCTGGCTGAAGCGGTGAGCAAGGCGCTGAAGGAAAAGCTCCTTTAGTGTTCTTTCAGGTGGGATGGATTAAGGCGGTGTTCCGCATTACTTTTGGCCCATGGCTCTCATCGAAGAATTTGATCGTTCCGGAAACTGGCTCTTTCGCTGGCGCAGTTTCTTACCACTTGTTTTGTATGTTCTGGCAGCGTTGGTTGTCCTGTTCGAAGCAGATGTCCACTTGCCAATGTTTGACGCTACATGGGCATGGTCGTGTATCGCGGTATCCTTGTTTGGCCAGCTCATTCGAGCGATAACCATTGGCTATACGCCAAAGGGCACTAGTGGTCGCAATACGAAGGAGGGACAAGTAGCCGAGGTGCTCAACACCAAAGGCATTTATTCGGTGGTGCGCCATCCCTTGTATCTCGGGAATTTTTTCATGTGGCTTGGGATCATTATCTACGTCGGCAACTGGTGGTTTACATTGGTGTGTTGCCTTTTGTTCTGGGTCTATTATGAGCGCATCATGTTTGCCGAGGAATTTTTCCTGCGGAAAAAATTCGGCCAGTCTTATCTCGACTGGTCGGATAAAGTGCCTGCATTTTGGCCACGACTCCTGCAGTGGAAATCATCGGGCGTTGATTTCTCCATGCGCAATGTGATGAAGCGCGAATACAATGGATTCTTCGCCATATTTCTATCCTTCGCTTTGCTGGATGCTATGAAGAATGTCGTTCACTTCGGCTTTGCTAGCTGGAAAGATGTGATGACTCCGTTTTGGCAATATGCATTGCTGGTATCCCTGATGATCTTCATTATCCTGCGATCGTTGAAGAAGTACACCAAGGTGTTGAATGTAGAAGGACGAGAGTTTGTAAAAGAGTCATGATTAAAGCGCCGATACTTCGGCCATTCCATTTTTTATTCTTCGAATTTTTTTCGACGGATCAACTTGATTCTACAGAATACTGTATCAAGTGTTCTTAGTGTACATTTTAGTAACTACTTGCAAAAGTAAAGTAATGTAGCTAGGTTGGCGGCTCACAAATAGAAGAGGTAAGGTCGCATCGCATTGCGCAATGCTCTTTACAAATTATAAATTATTTAATCCAAAAAGTAAAATCACAAGCGTCATGAGAGAAAAGTTAACATTCAAATCTATTTTTTCGGCAGGCTTTAAGGCGGGTGTCGTTTCAATTGTAATCAATGCCATTCTGTTCTATGTGTTTCATGCCGCCGGGGTATTTACCGATGATATCATGATTCAGCCGGGGCAGCCTTTGACTATCGTGCCTGTTGTTATTTCGAGTTTGATGCCTTCTTTGATAGGTGCCTGTATCTATTTCCTCTTTGATAAATACTCCAATAATGGTTGGAGAAATTTTCGCATTCTCGCGCTCGTTTTGTTCGTTGTAACCCTTGCCAATCCTTTCATGGGAATCCCTGGAGTAACAGTAGGCTTTGCAACGGTGCTTGATGTGATGCACGTAGTCGTTGCAGGTTCACTCGTCTATTTTTTGGGTACACTTCAGTCAAAGTAAACAGCTGGCGTTCTGTAATTGCCCAAAAAAAAGGCCGCCCATCGGACAGCCCCTTTCACTATTCACTATTCACTATTCACGCCCCTACGCGTCAATCTTCGCGTACTTCGCATTCGCCTCAATGAACGCACGACGCGGTGGTACCTCGTCACCCATGAGCATAGAGAAGATGTGATCGCATGCCGCTGCATTTTCGATGGTTACCTGACGCAGTGTGCGGTTCGCCGGATTCATGGTGGTTTCCCACAATTGCTCGGCATTCATTTCTCCGAGACCCTTGTAGCGTTGAACGTTGACGTTAGCATCGCTGGCGCCTTTCATCTCTGCAATTAGGGCATCGCGTTGCTCATCGTTCCATGCGTATTCGGCTTTGTTGCCCTTCTTCACTAAGTAGAGTGGAGGAGTGGCGATGTAAATATGGCCGCGTTCAATGAGTTCCTTCATGTGACGGAAATAGAACGTGAGGATGAGTGTTTCGATGTGAGAACCGTCGATATCCGCATCGCACATGATCACAATCTTGTGATAGCGGAGTTTCGCGAGGTTGAGTGCTTTCGAATCGTCTTCTGTTCCAATGGTTACGCCGAGTGCAGTGTACATGTTACGAATCTCTTCGTTTTCGAAGATCTTGTGCTGCATGGCTTTCTCGACGTTCAGGATTTTTCCGCGCAGCGGAAGAATGGCCTGGAAATTACGGTCACGGCCTTGCTTGGCTGTACCACCGGCCGAATCACCCTCTACGAGGAAGAGCTCTGATTTTGTGGGATCTTTCTCTGCACAGTCTGCGAGTTTACCGGGCAATCCGCCGCCACCGCCAACGCCTTTGCGTTGCACCATTTCTCGCGCTTTTTTCGCGGCATGACGGGCCTGAGCGGCGAGCACAACTTTCTGTACGATTTGCTTGGCGTCGGTTGGATTTTCTTCGAGATACGCTTCCAGCATTTCGCTCACCACCTGGCTCACGGGAGCAACAGCTTCCTTGTTACCCAGTTTGGTTTTGGTCTGACCTTCAAATTGCGGTTCAGCCACCTTTACTGAAACAACTGCCGTCAATCCTTCGCGGAAGTCATCGGGTGAAATGTCGATTTTCAACTTCTCGAGCATTCCGCTTTTCTCAGCGAAATTCTTGAGTGTAGTGGTCAATCCTCGGCGGAAACCGCTCAAGTGTGTACCACCCTCATGGGTATTGATATTGTTCACATACGAGTGAATGTTCTCGTTGAATGAATCGTTATAAATCATGGCCACTTCAACGGGAATATCGCCGTCGGTGCGTTCCATGTGAATGATCTTTTGAATAATGGGCGGACGTGTTTCATCCAGGAATTGTACGAACTCTTCCAACCCGTTTTGTGAGTAGAAGGTTTCGGATTTCGGCGCACCGTCTTCACCAAGTTCGCGCTTGTCGGTGAGCGTGAGTTTAATGCCCTTGTTTAGGAAAGACAACTCGCGCAGACGCGTGGCCAAGGTCACGTAGTTGTATTCAATGATATCGAAAATGGAAGTGTCCGGTTTGAAGGTAACCGTAGTTCCGCGCTTATCGGTTGGACCAATTTCGCGCGCAGGGTAAAGTGGTTTACCAATGCTGTATTCCTGTTCGGTGATCTTTCCGTCACGATAAACAGTTGCATGCAAGTGCGTCGAAAGTGCATTTACGCAGCTCACGCCCACACCGTGCAGACCGCCGGATACTTTGTAGGAGCCTTTGTCGAATTTACCACCTGCTCCGATTTTGGTCATTACCACTTGAAGAGCAGAAACCTTTTCCTTGGCGTGCATATCGGTTGGGATACCACGGCCATTATCGCTCACAGTGATAGAATTGTCTTCGTTGATACTGACTTGAATGGTATCGCAATGACCGGCCAATGCTTCGTCGATAGAGTTGTCGACTACTTCATACACCAAGTGGTGCAAGCCGCGCACGCCTGTATCGCCGATATACATCGACGGGCGCATGCGCACGTGTTCCATTCCTTCAAGACTTTGAATATTGGCGGCGGTATAGCCCGACGCGACGTTGGTTTCTTCGCTCATAACAATGCTTTCTTCCACGATTTAATACGAATGTTTGTTCAGGTGATTTTTACCGAAAAAAGGGCGTTTTAACGGCCTTTTTTTAAGGTGCACGAATATACGCCCGTCAAGGCTCAAAAAGTCAAGAAAATCAAGGAAAAAAGCCGCAATTTTTCACAATTCATGCACAGCAGGAAAGGCGCGAAATTGCCGGTCTTTTCGAAGGGCTGAATTCCTTTGATGGTGAATAGTGAATAGTGAATGGTGAACAGTGAATGGTGACGCTCTATTCACTATTCACTATTCACCATTTCACCATTTCACTAGAAACTATACGTCGCCCCCAGCATCGCCAAGAACTGCTGCGCCTGATAGCCGCCCCAGCGTTGGTACTTCAGGGCTAGGGTGTTGTTGAATTGCACCCAGGCCGACAGGCGTTTGTTGTATCGGTACTCGACCTTGAAATTGGCGTCGAGGAAGCCTTTGAGTTTGTATTCATAGCTCACGTAGCCATCCTGACGGCGGGGTGTAACACCTGCCACAGGCACGGTCGATTTCGCCCAGCGTGAACCGATGTAGAAGATGTCGGTGCCAATGATGAACTTGTTTTTGAGATTATACTGGCCATTGGCAAGTACTTTCAGATTCGGCTGATGCCAAGCGTATTCGGCCGTTTTGGTCTCATAGCGGAAGTAGTCAGCCCGCACATTCGCCTTCCATTTTTCACCGGCGTAAAGTGCTAATTCGCCATAGACGTTGTAACTGGTCAAATCATCATAAACGACCGTAAACACATTTCCCCAGGAATAGAAACTGCCTGATGGATAAGAGAGGCTATCGTTGATGAAATAGGCGAAGTTGCCAAAGCGACGATAACTGAATCCGGCCTTGTAGGACAATTCCTGCGATACCGCACCGCCAATACCGACGTACGCTTCCAGTTTGTTGTTTAGATTCTTCAACTTTGGAAAGCTTTGGATGTAAGGATTCTGACGGTAGAGCGACAAATAGGTCGTTGGTTCCATGTTACCGCGCATTCCGGCGAAAGGCACGATAATGCCATCAAGGATGTTGTAGCTGACTTCTGCAAGCGGGTAGAAGTGACCTTTCTGGTCGCTGCGCGCATCGATGTAAACACCGGCGCCCACGCGGGCGCGAAGTCCTTTCCACGTTGTGCTGGCTGAAGGAACAAATTTGATAATAGCGTTATCGGTTTCGCGGGCTTTAAAATTGGTATCCACACCGGCCGTATTTTCTACGCTCCAGTCACGACCGTTGAGTAGCGGACCTGAAAAATTGAAGGAGTTGTAATTGACGCCGAAATCAGCGCTGAAAAGGGTGCTGTCTTTCAGCATGCGACCATGAGCCAAGACATCGAAGTTGGTTTCTGAATTTTGAAAAATATCCTTCGTGTTTCTGAGTGCCACATCGGCGTTGAAATTGAAATCACCGGTATCGCGTTGATACGATAAATAGGATAGTCCTCCGCCAAAAGTGCTCATGCGCTGATCAAAGGTGAGGCTATCGAAAGTCGGTCCTGCGTAGTCGTTCTTCAAGTCCACACCGTACCAATGGGTCACATTGCGTTCCCAATTGAACTTGCCGACGAGTTGGGTTTTCTTGAAAAACCATTTGCCCCATGCTTCAGCGCGGTTATCGCTGTAGCGATCCGGAATACTGTCATCATCATCAAGCTGCACACCATCACCACGCAAGAGTTGGTAATGCGCGCCGTAACTGCCTTTTTTGGAGCGTCCATCGGTGAAGTAGAAGTCAACCGGTGTCGTATTGTAGCTTCCCCAACCGGCTTTGATGTAGCCGCGATAGAGATAGCCCAGTTTTTCTTCCACATTGATTTTAGCAGCCGGTATGAGGCGTGGTTCAATGGTAATGGCCGTTGGCGTTGGAAGCGTCGTGTATTGAATACGCGTCATCTGCACCACGCTGTCTTTCGTTTGCGGCCAAATGGTGATCTTGTTGGCATCTCGCAAAAACAGTCGGCGATTACCCTCAATAAGGAAATCGTATTCCATGGTGGCAGTGGTATCTGTTTGCGCTTCGGCGACTACACTTTGCAATAGTCCAAGACAAACGAAAAGGAGAATACTATAGCGGTTCATGATGGTCTTATTGATTGTTAGGCTGTTCTTGATCGAGGTTGATTTCTACGTCATTTACCGAAGGCTCGGTAGAGGACGGATTCTCTAATTGATCGAGTGTGGCTTTCTTCGAATTGGCGGCGTCAATCACCCACTGCTCGGTCACGTTTTCCAGAATCGCATTGATGGTAGCGCGCGCCTGGAAATAGTCTTTCAGTGAAATGTAGACGTCAATCAGCAATACGAAGCCTTTGTATTTCCACTCGTCAAAGGCTGAGAATTTCTCAATCAACTGGAAGATTTCTGTTTCTGCTGCTTTGAAGTTTTCCTGGGAATAATAGGAACTTGCGATGAGGTATTTGGATTCAGCTCCGGCGTTACCACCGCGCTTCACGACTTCTTTCAAGTCGTTGATAGCCTCATCGTAATTGCCATTGACATGCAGTATGCGTCCGCGCCACAGCAAGGCGGTGTAGCGAATATCCTCAGGCGTTCCATCATTAGCGATGACTTTGTCTGCGTACATTTTGGCGTCACTGAATTCATTGAGCAGGTAGTTGCAGCGCATCAATCCGATTTGTGCTTCAAGGATGTTGTTCTTACTCACTGCCGTTTGCTCCAGATCACGGTAGTGTGTCAGCGCCTGCGAATAGTCTTTGTTGTTGTATGAAATTGTGGCAGCCATCACCAGGCATTCTTCGGTGTAATTGCTGCTGCCTTGGCCAATCACATAGTTGCAGTATTCCAGTGATTTGTTGAAGTCACTTTTATCATAATAACAATTTGCCAGGAAGTAGCTGGCGTCAACGGCATGATAAGCCGGTTGAAAGCGTGTCAGGTAATCGGTGAGTTTGGTGATACCGGTTTCACAATTACCGTCTTGCACGTAGCTCACTGCCTTGCGATACACATCTTCTTCCAACTGATCTTTTGATGCACCGCAAATGGTTACCGCATCATTTTGAAATTCGGGATCTTCAATGAGCACGGCCTTGCAAATTTGATAGGCATCACATACCACAGGATCCTTTTGGTATTTGGTCTTTATGGAAACCCACGCGTCCTTAACCTGCTGGTCATTGCCTTCTTTAACGTAAATCAAACACAGATCGCGCATGCTCAATTTAGCATAGGGCGAAGTGGCGTAATTCTTCAAGATATCGTTGAAGTAGGTTTTTGCTTCACCCAAACGATCCTGTTGCAAATAGGTTTTGGCAATTTCATACTTCGAGTCAACTTCAAACTTCGAATTCGGGCTCTCTGTGATGAGGTTTTTCAATACCCATGATTTTTTTTCGGGTTGACCATCGTAGCCGTAGCACATAGCCTTCTGATAGAGTGCATACTCCGATCCCGCTTTATTCGTTTCGATGGCCTTGTCGTAGTATAAAATGGCTTGAGCGTAATTTTTTGCTACATAGAAACAGTCTCCTGCGCGCGCTGCAGCATCACTTACTTTCTTGTTTTCCTTGCCGTGACTTCCATCAATGTATTTGCGAAACGCAGTATTGGCGCTGTTATACCAGCTGTTAGCGGTTTCCATATTCTCCTCGGCGTTAGCCATTTTGAAATAAGCATAGCCCTGGCTGTAGTGCGCTAAACCGTAGTATTCACTGTTGTATGCTCCCGGTTCATTGATGAAAGAGGCATAGCGCTGGGTTGCTTTCGCATAGTCATCCTGACGATAACTGATTTCGGCTTTCCAGAATTTCGCGTCAGCGTTCACCGTTGGATTGACCGGGTAGGTAGCTACTTTATCGAAGTACTTCTCAGCATCGGCATATTTTTCCGCCTGGAAAAGTTCAACACCGCGATTGTATGCAACGACCTGATAGGCCTCCTTCACGCGCTCATCCTTGTTCTTGATTTTGTCCAACGATGCAAGGGCCTTGTCATAGTTGCGCGTGCGCATGTATACATTCAGCAGAAACTCATAGGCTTCATCTCTGCGCTTGCTGTTGGGATATTTGGTGAGATAATCCTCAAACGCCGTGATGGCCTCGTGAAAAGGATTGTAGGAAAGTTCAAATGCCAGTTTGGAATAATTGAATAGCGCATCCTCCTGAATTTCGCTATCATAATTCATGTCAGCAGCTTCAGCAAAGGCATTGCGCGCATATTCCTTCTGATTGATTTTAAGATAGCATTCTCCTAGATTATAGGCAGATTTTTGATGCAGCAAGTCGTCACCATCAGTCACAGCACCGTATTCTAAAATTGACTTTTGCCACTGATCACTGCGATGATAGGCATAGGCGAGCTGGTAATGATCTTCTCGTGTAATGTCTGCTGACGTTGCAGCTTTATGATAAGCCTCCAAGTAGGGGATGGCTTCGGCATATTGCTTCTTCATGCAATGACTATCGCCGATGATGCGTGAAATTTCAGGAACGCGCTTCGTGTTTTTAGCTTCAGCTTGCTGGAGCGCTCCCGGACCGTATTTCAGCACTTCATCATAATTTTTTTGCTTGTAATAGATGTAGGTGATGTAATAAGGCACAAGTCCTTTGAAAGCTTCATCATTCTCCAGTTGACGGAATCCGTCAAGCGCAACCTGCAGGTCATTTTGCTCATAGGCGATGTGGCTGTAGTAGTAAATCGCTGCCTTTTGGTATTCGCTTTCAACTTGCTTTACTTCGAAAAAGTCTTGACGCGCGGCTTGTGCATTTCCGGTTTCGAATAGGCTATGCCCTCTCTTGTAGCGCATCTCATTGCGGTCTTCAGCGCTGAGATCACGTTCATCCACCATTTCAAACCACTCGAGCGTTTTCTTGTATTGTTTTTTCTGATAGTTGAAAGTGGCCAATTCGAAATAGGCGCGCAGTTTCCAGGGGGAGTCCGGGTGTTCAAGCACGAACTTCTCTAGCTGGTATTCTGCATCTTTATGGAAAAGATAGAGGGCACAAATGCCATTGTAGTATTCCGAGTTGATGCGCAGGGCGTTTTGCGGATCTTTCTCCAGTGAAATGAATTCCTGGAATTTTTCTTTGGATGCCACGTACTTTTCATGATCGAAAAGGTCCATAGCCTCGCGGTAAACGCGGGTTTTATCATACAACGCAATGGGCGGTTGAGCCTTGATTGCGTGCGTAAATCCCAAAACAAATAAGGCGAACAATAGGGTTCTCATAATGGGTCAGCAGCGGATTTTACCGAAACTGAAAATTAGCGGGGTCTGTCAAGGACAACCTTTCACCTTGGGTAAACTTGCGAACGTCACCTTGTGAAATGTATTTTTTGAGGAAATGTTAAATGAGGATATTCCGCGCCATCTTCGGAGTGGAAGAGAACATTTAACCAACGTTCATTATGAAGCTATTTGCACTGGACCAATTGCGGCAATGGGACCGCACCACAATCGATAGACACTATGAAAATTCAGCGGCCCTCATGGAAGTGGCTGCCAAGGCATGCGCCGATGCATTGCTCGATAAGGCTCCGGCTCCGTTGTATATTTTCTTTTGTGGTACAGGTAATAATGGCGGCGACGGATTGGTCATGGCGCGCACACTGCTCGAACAGGAGCACATGGTTGTGGTGTATGTGGTCGGAGATTCCTCCGATGGCTCGTCCGATTTCAGTGAGAACTTGCAACTGTGCATCGATGGCGATGTTCCGTTGAATTTCATCGCCGGTGATGATTTTGAAGTGTCGTTGCCCGCCGGTGCTGTTATCGTTGATGCCTTGTTTGGCTCCGGATTGAATCGCCCCATAGCAGGTTATACTGCTGAAGTGATTGCAGCCATCAATGAGGCGGATTGCATGGTGGTGGCCGTAGATATGCCATCCGGATTGCAAGCCGATCTTATGGAACCGCAACAAGGTGCTATTGTAAAAGCAAAACTGACCTTGTGCATTGAAGCGCCCAAGCGCTCTATGTTGTTTGCAGAAAATTATCCCTACGTCGGTTCATTGTATTTGGTGCCCATCGGACTCGATGGTGCTTACCAGCGCGAAACCCCCTGCGACTGGCATTACTATGACGAAATGAATGCCATGGCAGATTTAAGGGTGCGTTCCAAGTTTGAACACAAAGGCGATTTCGGACATTTGGGTATTGTCGCCGGAAGCAAAGGAATGATGGGCGCCGCGGTGCTCTGCAACTACGCGGCACTGCGCGCAGGCGTTGGAAAAGTAACCGCACAGGTGCCTGCTTGCGGATTATCCATCGTGCAAACTTCAGTGCCCGAAGCGATGGCGATTGAAGATGCGAGTGAAGATCATTTTTCAGCCATTCGTTTGCCTGATAGCTGCAATGCGTTCTGTATCGGACCGGGATTAGGTAGAAATAAAGCAACAGCTGAAGCGCTGAATCAATGGATAGAAAACATCACTGTGCCGTGTGTGCTTGATGCCGATGCATTAAACTGTTTGGCCGCCGCCGATATGCAGAGCTTACCCAAAAACGCGGTATTGACGCCGCATGCGGGAGAGTTTGATCGGCTCTTTGGAAATCATGCGACGAGTTTTGATCGACTGCGCACGTTGATGACAAAGGCGAAGGAATTGAGTGCTGTCATCGTGCTCAAAGGAGCGCACTCGATAACGGCCACGCCTTCAGGTGAAGTCTTTTTTAATTCAACGGGAAACGCAGGGATGGCCACTGCCGGAAGTGGGGATGTGCTGAGCGGAATGATTGGAGCCTTGTTGGCACAAGGGTATGAACCCGCGGTAGCGGGCCGACTGGGCGTGTTCTTACACGGATTGGCCGGAGATGTAGCCTGCGAAGCTCGTGGCAGTGAAGCCATGATTGCTCGCGATATCATTGAGTTTATTGGCGACGCTTTCCAGCAGATTCATCATCTGCGTCATACGATTCGTTAGAGAAAATCTACTACGCCTTTTCCTTGACGCACGAGCTGTATGTCATCGCTCGTGCAATCGATAATGGTGGAAACTTCAAAGCCGCATGGACCACCGTCAATGACAATGTCCACTGATTTATGAAGTTTTTCGTGAATTAATTCGGCGTCGGTAGTGTATTCCAACAGAGCATCATCGTCATGCACGGAAGTCGATACGATAGGGTTTCCCAACGCTTCAACAATAGCTCGTGCGATACTGTTGTCGGGAACACGAATACCAACCGTTTTTTTTCGATCAGAAAAGATCTTAGGAATCGCTTTGCTGGCTTCCAGGATAAACGTGTACGGTCCCGGAAGCGAATTGCGCATGAGTTTGTAGACGGGATTACTCAGCTGTTTGCTGTATTCGGTCAGGTGACTGAGGTCGTGACAAATCAACGAAAAATTAGCTTTCTCCAATTTGATTTGTTTGATCATCGCCAGCCGTTCGAGCGCCTTGTGATTGAGCATGTCGCATCCCATGCTATAAACCGTGTCTGTAGGATAAACAATGATTCCACCTTTACGCAGGCAATCCACTACCTGCGCAATCTTGCGTGGGTCAGGGTTGGAAGTGTTGATGGGGAGAAGCATGAGAGTGGCGAGTGGCGAGTGGCGAAGGGCGAAGGGCGAGTGGCGAAGGGCGAGGGACTAAGGGCATGACTAATTTCTTCGCCCTTCGCCCTTCGCCCCTCGTCCTTCGTCCTTATTTAGCTGCTTTCGCGTGGTCAGCTAGAAACTGCGCCAGGCCGTTATCGGTGAGTGGGTGTTTCATGAGTGCGACGATTGCGCTGAGTGGACCGGTCATGACATCAGCACCGATTTCAGCGCACTTGATAATGTGCATCGGGTGACGCACACTGGCGGCGAGAATTTCCGTGTCGTATCCGTAGTTGTCATAAATCAGGCGAATCTGCTCGATGAGGTCAAGCCCATCGGTGGAAATATCATCCAGTCGGCCAATGAATGGCGAAACATAAGACGCGCCGGCCTTGGCGGCAATCAGCGCCTGTCCGGCGGAGAATACCAATGTGCAATTGGTACGAATGCCTTTGTCGGAGAAGTACTTCAACGCTTTAACCCCTTCCTTTATCATCGGGATTTTCACCACGATATTCGGATGAAGTTCGGCCAATGCTTCGCCTTCGCGAACCATTCCTTCAAAGTCTGTGGCGATAACCTCGGCGCTCACGTCACCGTCACCAACGATTTCACAAATCGTTTTGTAGTGTTTCATGACGTTATCTTGTCCGGAGATACCTTCCTTGGCCATCAGCGAAGGGTTAGTGGTAACGCCATCAAGGATACCCAAGTCGTGGGCTTCCTGAATTTGTGCAAGGTTGGCTGTATCGATGAAAAATTTCATGGGGTTGGAGTTTATGCCGCGAAAGTAGTTTCTGCGGTTTGCCCGAAACCCTGATGTTTATCGGTTGTCGATAAAAAGGCGGAGATTATTCCTCGATGCCGTTATGCTTGACCACCTTCACATTCCCGCCGAGTAATCCGTTGACCAGGGAAATGAAGATGGCGAGAAGAATCGCGGCCCAGAAACCATCGATGAAAAAACCATCGACAATTTGATCCGCAATCATGAGGATAGCCGCGTTAATGACAAGCAGGAAAAGCCCAAGGGTGAAAACAGTTGCCGGAATGGTGAGCAGCACAAGCAGTGGCTTGAGAAAAGCGTTGAGCAATGCCAGCACAATGGCCGTTACGATAGCGACCCATGGTTGATCGAAGCGGATACTGTCCATGAGGTAGTCAGCCACAAGCAGCGTCACAGATGTGCTGATGAGCTGCAGTAGTGTAGTCTTGAGTCGATCCTGTGGATGCATGGGGCGAAGTTACACAAAACGCTAGTCCTTAATTGACACATCTGCTACGGGCCTTTCCTCGGGGTAAGGACGCACTGCAGTGCGTCCGGGCCCTCTGCCTCTCGCCGGCCGCTTGCCTGACCACTGAGCACAGTGCGTCCAACAAAAAAGGGCCGCATCAGCGGCCCTTCTCCTTGCAACGTAAGTTGCACACAATATCAATGTTGAATAACAAACTCTTTGCTCACGCGAGTTGCACCGCTACCAACCGTCAGGGTGTAATTACCTGCAGGTAGGTAAGTGAAGTCAAACGATTCACGGTCTTGCGCGTTAAACGACTTGCTGATGCGGGTGTGGATGATTTCTTTACCCAAAGCATCAAATACACGAACAGGCGCATTACCTAAATCTTTACCGGTAATAGAGATAATGCCGGCAGTAGGGTTCGGGAATAAGTTGATATCAGCCACTGGCTGCGCACTTTCATTTACGTTATTCAAGTCGCTGGTTAGCGCCAAGTAAACGATGTCATTATTGTCCCAAGCATCCAGGTCACCGCGAACGTTCAAACCGGGCTCAGTGTCGCGCTGCACCACGATATGCAACTTATCGCTCACGCGATTGTACATTGATGGGAAAGAGTATTCGTATTCATTAAACTCCAAATCCGGGGTCAACTCAAGTTGATCGCCCCATGTGTCACCACCGTCATTGCTGACAACCAAATACAAGTGGCTGAAGAGTTGATCGCCAAGGTATTCTTCGTCTGCTGTTCTGAACACAACATAAATTTTACCGTCATCGCCTTCAGCCATGGTTGACATAGAAGAAATGCTGGTGCGGTAGTCAGGAACGTTATCGATGGTGTAATCAAAAATATCATCACCGTCGTTTGCACTTTCTTCAGGAATACCAATGACCATAAGTGAATCGACAGGCCAGTTGCTGTTCCAGTACACAAGCTCTTCACGCTGGAAGATGGTGTATTGACCATCGCCGGAAACGTCATCCAGGAATTGGAACAATCCAAAGGATACGTGTGCTACGCCGTCAGAGTCGAGTAAGAGAGAACCAACGCCGTCAGAGGTGACAATCGTATCAGCAATACCATCGAGATCAATGTCGCTCAAAGAATCACCTACATAACCGAAGATTGGAAAGTCCCAAATCAGCTGAGTTGACCAGGTATTTCCACCATCATTACTCATCATCAATTGCGTATCGCAGTCTTCGCTGAATACCGCTACAGCCACTTTGCCGTCGCGAGCATCGATAGCATAGGAGTCAGCTTCGATATTCTTGAAATTCAATGAGTCAAGGCCTTCAAAAACTTGGTTTTGAATTTCCCAAGTTGCACCATTATCGCTAGAGCGCCAGTAGAGCAAATTACCATCAATACCGAAGAGTGGAGTACCGCTCAGACCTGTAGGTGCGCTGAGGGCAATCATGTGAATGGTGTTGCCATCTGTCGCAGCACGTGGCCACAAGAAGTCGTTTCCTACAGTGCCGGGGACACGCGAAGAAACCCAATCACCTGATCCTGCCGGAGTTCTTTTCACGAACGCGATAGAATCGGTACCGGGGTGACAAACATAGGCTTCACCACCGTCGCCCGTGGCCATAATTCCGGGCCAACCACAGCGATAATCTTCCAGGCGGTCAGCAGGTTCTTCCCCCCAGCTTGATTCCTGTCCCATGTTATAACCGGTTCCGCGATCGGGCCATGTCGTAGAGTTGGTGGCTGTGCTGAGCATCCAGGTTGCATGTGCCATTCCATTCGCATCAACGAAAATGCGCTGTTGGTTGGAGTTGTTCGACTGGTTATCGTATGTAGTTGTACCAATCACTTGCTCCCAAAGCGTCATTGATTTTGCTGCGGGGTTTATACCATAATTGGTTGGTTTGTTTTTTCCTTTTTGAACCGAATTGGATGAAGGAGTGTTTTGCAAAGAGGGTTGCTCAATGCTCACTTTGCGCTGAGGTCCGTTCACCGGGGCGGTCGCTCTGCGGGACTGACCCATAGCGGATACGGCAAGGAGTGATGTTACTGCAAACAAGTAAATTCTTCTCATGTTAACTAGGAGATTTTGAGGTTAATTTGGTCGAAATGTAGAAATAACTATTGGTTGAATAATCAAGGATGAGTGAAAAAAATCAGCTGAAGCAGATCTCGGCAGAAATCATCGCCATTGGTGATGAACTGTTAATCGGACAAACCATCAATACCAACGCAGCTTGGCTGGGCGAGCAGCTCAATGCGATTGGCATTCGCGTACATCGGTCGTTAGTGATTTCAGACAACCGCGAAGAGATTGTCGCTGCTCTGGACGAGGCATCTACGCGGTCAAACATAATTATTATGACCGGCGGCCTCGGTCCCACCAAAGACGACATCACCAAACATACGTTGTGCAGTTATTTCAATACAGAACTATTCATCCACGATGAAGTCTTGGCACGAATCACCGAATTTTTCGAGCGCAGGGGATTGCCCATGCTTGAGGTAAACAGGCAGCAAGCAGCGGTGCCCAGAGACAGCTACGTCATTCACAACTTTCGGGGAACGGCTTCCGGCATGTGGTTCGAACGGGGTGATCGCGTCTTTATCTCGATGCCGGGAGTGCCTTACGAAATGAAGGGAATGATGGAAGATGAGGTGTTTGCCAAGCTGGCGGCTTTTTATAAGCGACCGATTATCCGCCACCGCACGATTCTGACCACCGGCGTTGGGGAGTCATTTCTGGCCAATCAACTTATCGAATGGGAGAAAATGCTCGAGGAGCGCAACATTGCCTTGGCCTATCTGCCCTCACCGGGCATGGTCAAGCTGCGCATGTCGAGCTACAACGAGGCCGGCCGCGATGTGGAAGCGGATTTCATGGCCTGTGAGGCAGAACTGCATCGTCTCGTCGGTGAGCATATCTATGGCTATGATAAAGACACCTTGCAGGAAATTATCGGCACACTACTCAAACAGCAATCGGCTACATTATCCCTTGCTGAAAGTTGCACAGGGGGTACTTTGTCACGACTGATTACCTCAGTGCCCGGCTCCAGTGAGTACTATTTGGGAGGCACCGTCACGTACGCGAATGAAATGAAGGTCCGTTTTCTCGGGGTACCTCGGACGCTGATAGAAACACATGGAGCTGTCAGCAAGGAAGTGGCCTTGGCCATGGCTGAGGGCGCACGAGCACATTTTGGTTCGGATTGGGCCATCTCAACCACCGGTATCGCCGGTCCCGGTGGTGGAACCGAAACCAAGCCGGTTGGACTTATCTATGTTGCCGTGGCCGGGCCCGGAGGTTCCCTCCACATTGAATTACGCCTTGGAAAACGCCGCGACAACAACATGGATATGGCTGCATTTGCGGGATTAAATCTGCTGCGGAAAGAAATTTTGAAGCAAAAGGCTGAGAATTGAAAAAAATGTTGTTTCTTTGCCGCCCATTTAAAAGTAAATAGCCATGGCACGCGTTTGTCAGATCACAGGAAAGACCACACAATCAGGACACAAAGTGTCTCACTCAAATATTAAGACCAAGCGTAAGTTCTATCCGAACTTGCAATACAAGCGCTTCTGGTTGGAAGAGGAGAAGCGTTGGATTGAATTGCGTGTGACTCCAAAAGGAATGAAGACCATCAACAAATTGGGCCTCATGGCTGCTATGAAGCAGGCCAAGGAGCTCGGTTATATAGCTTAATCATATCATGTAAAAAGGTGAAAGCACTGCGCAATGCGGTGCTTTTTCTTTGATACGGGTTCGATTACAAACAGGGTGTATGTTGAAAGTTTGCATTCACACACGTTTGAAAGGCTGTCCAATAGTATATTTGCAACCTTTGACAAATTAAGACTTACCAATTTAGCTTAGTTACATGCGTAATAAATCGCTCTTATGGATCTTTGTGATCCTCCTCTCACTGACAGTTGTATACACACTGTCGTTCAGCTTTGTAGCCGGTAGTTATGAGAAGCACATCGGCAAACTCGTTGAAGACTCGCTGTCTTCTGCCGGTGTTCAATATACCGTTGGCGATTCAGCGTACACCGCTCTCTACCGCAAAGCATTGCGCGATAGCGCCGATGCATCGGCCTATCCGGTGTTCGGCCATAGCTACAACTACCTCAAGGAGCACGAGCTGAACCTCGGTCTCGACCTGAAGGGCGGTATGAGCGTAGTGCTCGAAGTTTCCATCCCGGACCTTTTCGTAGCGCTTTCTGACAACAATACCAATCCGGTTTTCCAGAAGTCAATTGCCGATGCAAAAGCAGCACAGCGTAGCTCATCCAAGGCGTTCGTTGATTTGTTCTACGATGCCTGGAAGCAGAACAACTCTTCCGGCTTGGAAATGTGGCGCATATTCGACACGATGGAGAACAAGGGTAAATTCCCTGCTAAGTCCAGCGATGATGATGTCGTCGAAATCCTTCGCAAAGAAGCTGATGATGCCCTCAACAATACAGAGAACATTATCAAGAAGCGTATTGAGCCATTCGGTGTAACACAAGCCAACGTTCAGCGCCAGTCTCTCACAGGTCGTATCGTAGTAGAACTTCCTGGTGTTGATGACCGTGAGCGTGTGCGCAAGACCTTGAAGGCAACTGCAAATCTTGAGTTCTGGGATACTTATCGCACAGATGAAGTATTCACAAAGATGATTGATTTGTATAGCAACATCGGAAAGAAGGTTGCTCCTGAATTATATTCTCAAGACCCTGATCGTGATCGCAAAGATTCATTGATGAACGTAGCCTTGAAGGATACTTCACTTACGCAGATCCAGCAAGATTCCATTCGCACAGCGTATCGTGATACCACTGTTCGTCCGGACAGCTTGCTGAGCGAAACAGAACTTAGCCGCAAGTATCCCCTGCGCAAGATGCAGTTGAATCCACAAGCCGGAACACCGGTGATTGCATTCGCTATGATCAGCGATACTGCTGAAATCAATAAGTACCTCAACAGCGATATCGCCAAGCAAGTGCTTCCTCAAGATTTGCGTTTGTTGTGGGGCGCTAAGCCGGAGAAGAATGTCGTGGCTTTGTATGGTATCAAGGATAAGAGCATGCGCGGCAAGGCCGAGCTTGATGGCAAGTCAATCGTTGATGCCCGTCAGGACTTCAATATGATTACCGGTGAAGTGGAAGTGAACATGACCATGGATTCGGAAGGTGCTGCAGTATGGCGCGAGATGACTCGTCGCAATGCGGCTGACAACAAGCGTTCGATTGCTATCGTGATGGATAACTTGGTCTTCTCTGCGCCAAGCGTAAACAGCGAAATTCCAAACGGAAGCTCAGTAATTCAATTTGGTCGCGCTGCTACCGGTGCTGACCAACCAAAATTGGAACAAGAAGCGAAAGACCTCGCCGGTTTGTTGAAAGCAGGTTCTTTGCCTGCTCCGGCCAAGATTATCGATGAAGTAACCGTTGGTCCATCAGTGGGTGATGAAAACATCAGCGCAGGTATCATGTCATTCATTATCGCCTTCGCGTTGATTCTGATGTACATGATTTTCTATTACGCATGGGCCGGCTGGGCAGCCAACGTAGCGTTGATCGCCAACTTGTTCTTCATGATAGGCGCATTGGTTTCGATGCAAGGATCGCTTACGCTTCCCGGTATCGCCGGTATCGTGCTCACCATGGGTATGGCGGTTGATGCGAACGTACTGATCTATGAGCGTGTAAAAGAAGAATTGCGCGCAGGAAAGGGAATCTCAGCTGCGATGAAAGACGGTTTCATCAAGGCCTTGGGTGCGATTATCGATGGTAACGCGACGACCTTGATTACCGGTATTATCCTCTTGTTGGTAGGTACTGGTCCAATCAAAGGTTTCGCAACTACGTTGATCATTGGTATTTTCACTACGTTGATTACGGCGTTGATCATCTCTCGATTGATTTTGTATCGTCGTCTGGAAAACAAGAAGCAAATCACGTTTTACAGCAAAATTACCAAGGATTGGTTCACCAAGGTGAATTATGACTTCGTTGCGAAGCGCAAGATGTTCTATGTGATTTCAGTGGTCATCTTGTTGGCCGGCGCTGCTTCTTGGGTGACGCGTGGCTTCAATATGGGTGTTGACTTCTCCGGAGGTACTTCAGTGCGTGTTGATTTTGCAGGCGATGTGAATGTGGATGAGTTGCGCTCTAGCCTGAGCAACGTATTGGTGGAAGAAAATGGTCAGCCTGCTTCTGTGGTAGTACAAAGCATCGGTAACGGAAGCTCTAGTTACAAGGTAACCACTAACTTCATGATTGACTCAGAAGATCCTGAGGTGGAGAATAAGGTAAGTGCAAAAATGTCGGAAGGCTTCGCGAAGTTGAATCAGGATTTCACCGTAGGTTCTTCTTACAAAGTGGATCCAACGATGAGTGACGACTTCCGCAAGCAAGCTACATGGGCAACTATTTTGTCACTGTTGTTGGTTGGTGCATACATCATGTTGCGCTTCCGCAAGTGGGATTTCGCGTTGGGTGCTTCTGTAGCCTTGTTGCACGATGCCTTGGTGGTAATTGCTGCCTTCACCTTGTTGAATGGTGTATTGCCATTCTCTCTCGAAGTCAACCAAAACTTCATCGGTGCGATTCTGACTGTAGTCGGTTTCTCTATCAATGATACGGTGGTTATTTTCGACCGTATTCGCGAGTACTTGGGAGTGCGTAAATCGGCTCCAATTGAAGGAACCATCAATGACGCCTTGAACAGCACGCTGGGTCGTTCAATCAACACGTCTATGACGGTATTGCTCACGTTGTTGGTGATGTTCATCTTCGGTAGCGATGATATCCGCGGTTTCTGTTTCGCAATGATTATCGGGGTTATTTCCGGTGTGTATTCTACACTCTTCATTGCATCACCAATCGTTGTAGATATGCGTAAAATGGCAAGTAAGAAAGCTGAAGCATAAGCTTGCTTTGAAATGATAAGATTGGAAAGGGCCGCATCAGCGGCCCTTTTTTATTGCGGTGTTGTTAAACGATGCTGCGAAAGGTTAGGTTGATGCGCGGCGACATCCGTGTTTTCGATTTGGGAAGGGCGTGCTGCCAATCCTGTTGCATGTGATGCATCAGCAGCAGCGAACGATCAAGTAGCTCAATGTCGACTACCTTTTGATCAGACTTCCGCCTAAACTTAAAAACCCGTTTGCCGCCGAACGTAACGGAGGCAATTAATTGCTGGTCAATCTCAGGTTCGTTGTCGCTATGCCAGCCCATGCTGTCGTTGCCGTTGCGGTAGAAATTGGCTAGAACAGCATTAAAAGAAAAATCAGTGGCGCTATGAAGTTGACTTCGGATTTCGTTAATCAAATCAGGAAGGGGAGCCTCAGGCCATTGAATGGAGCTGTAGCGGTATGCGGGACCAAACCAGCACGTGAGCCTGGGCTCAAGATGCGTCTTACCGAAAACACGTATTTCATTCTGCTGCCAGGGTAATTCACCGGCTAATCGATCGAAATAGGAAGTTGTAAAAAAATCGGGATAATATTCCAGCCGCTGGAGGCCATCGCTGTGCAAAACGATTTCGGTCATGGCTTCGGAGCATCCTTCGCTGTATCGGTTGACGGCGTGTGTGCCGGCTGTTGAGCAGCATCCGCTTTGGGCTTCGGCGCGTCTTCGATGTCGATTTGATCCAGCCTCAAGGAATTGGTTTGCTTGCGCACTTCTGACGCTCCTTTGAGGATTTCATCTTGTACATCCTTGGTGGCATTGCGGAATTGATAGACTGCTTTTCCAAGTGTCTGCGCCAGCGATGGAATACCCTTCGCTCCGAAGAACAGCAAGTAGACAAATAGTATCAAGATGATTTCACCGGTGCTCACGATGCAAATGTAGTACTGTGAACCGCTATCGGTTAATGAAAATATTGGAATATGCGAGAACAACGGGGTGTGCAATACACCTACATTCGACGCGAAATATTTCTTCCATGTCTTCTTCCCATATGCAAAAGCTCAGTGCTGCCGGACTGTTGGTTACCCTGGGTATCGTTTACGGTGATATCGGTACCTCACCGCTGTATGTAATGAGCGCAATTGTCGGTGACAAGCCGATTACAGAAGATTTGGTGTATGGCGCATTGTCGTGTGTGTTTTGGACACTCACCAGTCAAACTACACTCAAGTATATCTTACTTACTCTTCGGGCGGACAACAAAGGCGAAGGTGGAATTTTCTCACTCTATGCCCTAGTACAGCGCAAGGGTAAGTGGCTTTTTTGGCCGGCCATTATCGGCGCCGGCACACTGATGTGCGATGGCATGATTACACCGCCTATCTCGGTTTCCTCAGCCATTGAAGGACTGCGGGTGTTCAACGAGGATATCCCGGTAATGCCTATTGTCATTGTGATTCTAACCTTGCTCTTTATCTTCCAACGATACGGAACCAAGCTTGTTGGTAAAACGTTCGGCCCTATCATGCTCGTGTGGTTTACCATGCTGGCTGTTTTGGGGGTGAGTCAAATCATGCAGTATCCCGCCGTATTGAAGAGCCTTAACCCGATATATGCTTACAACTTACTAAGCGAGTATCCGGGCGGATTTTGGTTGCTCAGCGGGGTATTCCTCTGCACCACGGGTGCCGACGCATTGTACAGCGACCTTGGTCATACCGGACGGCAGAATATTCAGGTGAGCTGGATCTTCGTGAAAATAGCGCTGGTGCTAAACTACCTGGGACAGGGCGCATGGTTAATGGGACAAACACAGCTCGACGGCCGCAGCCCATTTTACAGCGTGATGCCTGAGTGGTTTTTGATTCCGGGAATCATCATCGCCGCTTGTGCCGCTGTTATTGCAAGTCAAGCCCTCATCACGGGTTCATTCACCTTAATCAGTGAAGCCATCAACTTGAATTTCTGGCCCAAAGTGGCGACCAAGTTTCCGACAGATTTAAAGGGTCAACTCTATATCCCTAGTGTGAACTGGCTGCTTTATGCCGGTTGCATAGCAGTGGTAATCTTCTTTGGAGAATCTAAAAAAATGGAGGCCGCCTATGGTTTCTTCATCACCATCACCATGATGATGACCTCCACCTTGCTCTGTTACTACCTGGAATACAAACGCCATTGGCCCGCCTGGAGCGTGGGACTCATTTTCGCGCTCTTCATCACCGTTGAGTTCTCATTCTTTGTGGCCAACAGTATGAAGTTGAAGGAGGCCTGGATGATGCTCATCGTCTACCTCGTGCTCATCCACGTCATGTGGGTCACCTTCATGTATCGAAAAATGAGTAACTACTTTTTGCAGTTCGAGGATCTTGATAATTACGTCGGAACACTACGCGAGCTTTCCAATGACAAGTCGGTGCCGAAATATGCGACGCACCTCGTTTTCCTTACGAAGGCGAATTTCCATCACCAGGTGGAGAAGAAAATCATGGAGAGCATCCTGGCGAAAACGCCGAAGCGCGCCGACATCTATTGGTTTGTGCACGTGGATCGATCCAACGAACCTTACACCCGTGAATACACCGTGGATGAACTCGAGAATGACTTGGTAGTAAAAATCAATATTAAGCTTGGATTCCGCGTACAGCCTCGACTACACAACTTCTTCCGCTTCATCGTGGATGAGATGGTGGAACGCGGTGAAATCGACTTGAAGGCGAAGCCTGAACCGTATGCGAAGTACAATGACGAACACGACTTCAAATTCGTTGTCCTCGAAAAATTCCTTTCAGCTGATAACGATTTGAGTGTACGTGATAGCTTCATTACGAATGCATACATAGCACTCAAGCACGTGAGTTTGTCTGACATCGACGCCTGGGGGTTGGAAGAGAGCGATACGGTCTTGGAGAAAGTGCCGCTCGTAGTGAACCCAGCGCAGCGCGTGATGCTAAAACGCAGTGGAACATGATCAAGATTCGTTCGCTTTTCATCGGCACAGCTATAGCTGCAGTCGCAAGTTTGTTGTGCGCGTCTTCTTCCATGAACACGCCCCCGTTTGAGCGGTTGAAGTCCTACATGTCGGGTAATTTCTCGAGTGAAATACAAAGCCTGCGCGATAGCGATTACTTCGATATTCGCTTGCGGATGGTGCCTATTTGGCCGGCATCCGACAGCACGTTTTATCTCTATGTGGAACAAGCCATGAGTTCTTCACTTGAGAAACCTTACCGTCAGCGGATCTATAAAGTAGTAAAGGAATCGGAGACGCGATTCACCAGCTATATCTACACGATGAATGCACCGCAGCGTTTTGTCGGCAAGCAAGGTGATGATAGCGTGTTTGGAACCATAACTCCCGATTCACTCAAAGTACTTGATGGCTGTGAGGTGCGCTTAACCTATAACGAGAACAGTCAACAGTTTGAAGGCGCCACCGGCGAAAAGACCTGTCCAAGCACACGTTCAGGAGCAACCTATACGACCTCCAAAGTGAGTTTGTCTGAAACCGGCATGGTCAGCTGGGATCAAGGTTGGAATGATCAAGGCGTACAAGTCTGGGGAGCCCAAAAGGGCGGTTACGAATTCCTTCGCTTGAAATAGATTATCCGTTAATCCTATTAACGCATGATGTTGATTTCACCGGTACGCTGAATAGTCTCCGTGTTGAATCCTTTAATCCGAAGAACGTAATTGTAGGAAGCATTCGGAACGTAGAAATCGCCGGCTGATGAATCACCTAACCACACTTCCTTCGGATCTGTTGAATGGAAAATCACATTTCCCCAGCGATTGAAAATCGTGAGCTCATATTCCATGATGGAAGAGCCGACCACTTCAAATACATCATTCAACCCATCGCCATTGGGCGTAAATGCACTTGGTACGTAGAAATAGGCAGGACCTTGAATGAGTGCTTCCTGCGTATTGGCGCAGCCTATCTCTGTAATGATGGTGAGTGTTGGGGTATAATCGTTCAACCCATCGTATTGATGCGTAGCAATAGAATCATAGGCCGTTTCATCATCTCCGAAATTCCAGATATATGTGCAGTTGTCGCACGCAGGCAACGGTAGTGCTGTGAAGGTGTAGGTGTCATCGCCGGTATTCGTGAAAGAAAAATTTGCAATCACAGGGTTCAATTCAACCACCATATCGGATTCCAACTGACGGCCGCAGATATCACGCACGACCAAGTGATAGTTCGTCGTTGCATCAGGATTCACATCCACCATTTCACCGAAATAGTCTTCATTCCACCAGAAGGTGTAAGGCGTTTCTCCACCCTCAGCAGCAGCATATAACACTGCCGGCTGACCGGGGCAAATGAGGGTGTCATCGGCAACCGAAATACTCAACGGAATATCCGGAATGAAGATGGTGATAGTGTCGCGAGCGGTTTCCAAGCACGCATCCGTGATATTGACAATTACATCGACTGTTTCGAATGACTGTACCGAAAAGTCAGGTGTGTTAGCTTCTACCGTGCCGTCGATAATCCATTGGAAAGATTCTCCTCCGCTCCCTCCAATGATTTCAGCATTGAGTGCTGTGTCATCAATACAGGAGGCGTTAATGTCATCGCCCAAGCTTATGGTAACCGTAGGATTTGTGATGTCTATAACCGTTGTAGCCGTGGCACTTTGTCCGCACACATCAACAACACTGACTGCGACATCAGTATCCGAAGCAAATGTTGAAGACAAACTTGGCCCATTGCCAATGGCATTCGTGTTTCCTGACCAGTTGTAGTTCCATGCATTGGGATCACCGCTACCACCGTTAATGATCGGAATAATATCAAAGAGAGTCGCACAGTTACCGGCGAGATCCTGGGGCAACGAAAGATCAATCAATGGACTGTTGATGATCAATTGACAAAACGCTTGTTCACTCTGTCCGCATTGGTCGCTGACGATGATAGAGATCGTTCCCGGTTGCAGTGCAGCGGCGGTATACGTGTCCACGCCCCATAGATTCCAATCCGTAGCATTATTAAATAACCACTCGTAGTTATAGCTCATCCCTTGTATGTCTCCACCACTCACTACGACACCAAGATTACAGTTATCTCCGCAGTCAACCGTATGCGTAGCATCAAGTGTGACATTCAGAGGCGGGGCATTTACGGGAATGTTGATGTCGTCATTTCCTTGAAACCCACATTCGTCGAGTACCTGTAAAAAGACAGTGCCTGCATTCCAGGCACCTATTCCCAAAACGTCTGTGCCCCAGAATGGATTTCCATTTTCATCGGTCCAGTTGTAGGTGTATGGCTCAATTCCGCCGCTCACTTCTGCGTAGATATTGCCGAATTCCGTGCAATCAAGCGGCAGAATATTGTCATTGTCGAGGATTTCGACAATCAGTGGGGTAGCCGGTAATACAGTGACATTAAACTGTGCATCATCGCCCGGCATACCGCAGGTATCAGATACGGTCAGAATGTAATTGGTACTGATGACGGGAGCTACATCAATGGTTTGTGTTGTCTCACCTGTACTCCACAAGAAACCATAGTTAGCATAACCGCCGGTGATGAGGGGCTCAACTGTCTGCACGGCACCCTCGCAAATGGTGTAGTCAAAACCTTGCACTTGCAGCGGCTCTGGCAAATCTGCCAGATAGAATTCGAAGGAGGAAGAGATGGTGGCATCGGAGCATTCAGCAATATTGGTAATGTTCATGATGACTGTCTCCTGATCTTCGCTAATGCCATCGTCGAAAGCATCGATATAGACGGATACCTCCATCACGCCAGGATCAAAGGTGATGCTCGTGGGCATGGAAGTATAATCAACACCGTTCACGGCAGTGCCGCTAAATTCGAGTTCTGCTACCAGCATCTGATTGGGGTCGCCGTTTTGTGGACGCTGGAAAACGATGTATCCGTCGCCACAGGTTTCGTACATCGTGTCGCCATTGGGGCCACCGGCCGTGAGGTTCAGAGAGGTCTGTACAACAAGATTGCTCGAGAAGGAATCACGCTGCAGGAATACTGCTGAAGCATACGCCGGGTCGGTTGTGTCGCAGATAGCGAGTTTGATGTGAAAGGTTTGACCGCATTGCACAATTGCGGTTGCTGTAAGCACATCGGTATACCCATCCAGCTGCATGTAATAATTTTCTGTATGAACAGCGTCGTCAGCAGCAATAGCCCCATACTGTCCATCTTGATTGTAGTATTCGCAGCTAGTGCACGGGCCAGTATTATTTCCTCCGTTATTGATAGTGCTAATGGCCACAGGAGCATTGGTCCCGGGAACACGGGCAATGTTGACGGCATTATTGGCATATGGACCATTGATTCCGGGACCGCTAATGAAGAAACCGAATATGTCGTTGAAGTCAGTGCCTACCCATTCGGAATATTCCTCAGACGCCCACACGTATTGGAATTGCAGGGTGTCACCCAGTGGAACAAAATCGAACTCAATAATTACCCAATCATTCACGTCCACAATATTGGGGTCTGCTCCGGGGATGATTTCTTGCACCAAATCCAATAAATCGGGGTCTTGCCCGGCGACGCCTCCCGTGCCTGTTCCAAGATACCCACCTTCATCATTAGGGCCTTCCAGTCCGGCTACATCGCCTGTTGTCATGGCAAAGCCCGAGAAAATATTTAGGTTACAATCCGGGCAATCAAATCCACCGACGGAAGGGCTTACCACATTGGCCGGACCACCATTGAAGGTAATGTTTGAAACGCTAACATTTTGACCAAGCAACACGTTCTGTACGTATTCCTGAACGGTCAGATTGCTGGTGGTGACGAGTTGAGCGCTCGTTTCCAGAGCAGCAATGAAAGCAAGTAGAACGATGAATTTGGTCTTCATAGGTAGGGGCCTTATGTTAAAGACGTGCTCAAAGCTTGGGGAGTTGCATGGGGCGCTATACTCAACCAATAGCTTCGGGTAATCTTTTGAACAACCTGCTACGAATGTAGTTCATTTGCATTATGACAGAGGCTTATAAAGGGAAAATTTATGACGTCATGGGAAGGGCTATGGAGCGTTACCATCGCACGGGTGAGGATGCGTTTTTGCAATTGTGGATAGATGGCGAGCCCGAGCCTCTTATGCCCGTCTCCTCCTTCTTTCGGCGCCCGTCGGAAATGAATGACCTGGAGTTGGAGGCTCTGCATTTGTCGCAGGGCCGTGTGCTCGATGTCGGCGCCGGAGCAGGTAGCCATAGTTTAGCATTACAGGCAAGAGGCCTCGAGGTAATTGCTGTGGAGGTTTCGCCTTCGGCTGCCCAAGTGGCGGAAGTGCGTGGAGTCAAGCGCGTTGTGTGCTCCGCCATCACTGATTTTCATGAAAAGGGCTTCGATACGATCTTGCTTTTGATGAACGGATTTGGGATAGCAGGAAATGAGGCCGGTTTGGAAAAGCTGCTCTTACATCTCAAGTCATTGCTGGCGCAGGGTGGATGCATCTTGGCCGACTCGACGAATCTCGGAGACTGGGAAATGCGTGCGGCCGAGGATTTGTCGCAGGGTTATTTTGGCGAGGTCGTCTTTCGTGTTTTTAATGGCGTTGAAACGGACGAGTTTAAGTGGATATATCCCGATGAGTTTCTGCTGGAAGCTTTATGCGATGAGATGGGGCTTGCCTTTGAGGTGGTGCAGTATGGCAATAGGGGTGCCTTTCTCTGCAAGATTTCACATGCGGGCTAATTCATGTTTAATTCATGTTTGACATGCAGCCGACGCCTGACTCTGCTGCATATTTGCACAAAGACATTTATATAATCCTATGGTGAATTGTGCAATTTTCGGATACGGATACTGGGGACCTAACCTGGTGCGTAATTTTTCTTCAGCGGCGAACTCCAGAGTGCATACCGTAGTGGATTTGCGTCCCGAGCGTTTAGCATTAGTCTCACGCACCTATCCCGGTGTGCATGTCACTTCGGATATTGATTCGCTTTGGTCGAATAAGGAAATCGATGCGGTCATCATTGCCACCCCGGTGTTTACTCACTTTGACTTGGCGAAAAAGGCGCTGCAAGCCGGTAAGCATGTTTTGTTGGAGAAGCCAATGACCGATACGGTGGCTCATGCAAATGAACTTATTGCGTTGTCGAAACAGGTCGGTAAAGTGTTGATGGTCGATCATACATTTCTCTATACCTCATCGGTACAGAAAATGAAGCAATTGATTACCTCGGGAGAGATAGGGAAGGTCAAATACTTTGATTCAACACGGATTAATCTTGGCTTGATTCAGCAAGATGTGAATGTGCTGTGGGATTTGGCGCCGCATGATATTTCTATTTTGGATTACCTCATCGATGAAAAGCCGGTAAGTGTTCAGGCAACAGGAATCAGTCACATTCATAATAATATCGAGAATATTGCCTACCTGACCGTCAATTATGCCAACGATTTCATGGCGCACTTCCATTGCAGTTGGTCCTCTCCGGTGAAAATCCGCATGATGCTATTGGGGGGGGATAAGAAAATGGTCGTCTTCAACGATATGGAACCGACCGAGAAAATTCGGATTTACGACACGGCACATACAGTGAACAGCGACGAGGAGAAGCGCCGAATTTTAGTTGACTACCGCGTAGGTGATGTCTATATCCCCAAACTCGAAATCAAAGAGGCACTCGGCGGGATGGCAAAGGATTTCATCGATTCTATCCTCAATGGCACCAAGCCTGTCGCCAATTATGAATCAGGATTGAATACCATCAAGATTTTGGAAGCCGCCCAAATCTCAATCAAGGAAAAAGGAAGAGAGGTATTGATTTAAGCTAAACGATTTATCGCTACCTCACCATTTCACCATTTCACCATTTCACCATTTCACCATTTCACCATTTCACCATTTCACCATTTCACCATTTCACCATTTCACCATTGGAAACAGTCACCATCAACAACGACAAGCAATCCCTGAACAACGTCAAGGTTGGAAAGGATGTGCGCATATTCAATTTTGTGAATGCTTATGGTTGCAGCATCGACGATGGCTCCAAGGTTGGGGCGTTTGTTGAAATTCAGAAGGGCTCAACCATTGGGAAGAACTGTAAGATTTCAAGTCATACGTTCATCTGTGAGGGTGTGCATATCGAAGATAATGTATTCATTGGCCATAACGTCACCTTCATCAACGACCGTTTTCCCAGAGCAACCAATGCCGATGGAAGCCTGCAATCGGAGGCTGATTGGCACGTAGAGGAGACACGCATCAAAAAGGGTGCTTCACTGGGCTCAAGTGTAACAGTATTGTGTGGAATCACAGTGGGGGAGAATGCCATTGTCGGGGCAGGTTCAGTAGTGTTGAAGGATGTTCCGGACAATACCATCGTGGCCGGAAATCCCGCGAAGGTTATCCGCAAAGTGAGCGATCGTTAAACACTAGCCATAAGCTTGTTTAGCAGATAGATTAACTCAGAAATTCAAGGCACCTTCGGGTGCCTTTTTAAGTTCATTCCGACTTATCTTGCGGCCTCAATCAACCAAAACCATGTCAAATACCACAGAAGTGTTACAGAAGATTCCATGCTTGGATCTGAAGGGTCAGCATGATCAGATCAGGGATGAAGTATTTGCCGCTTTCGAGCGCGTGTATGAGAAAACCGCCTTTTCAGGAGGTCCTTTCGTTGAAGAGTTTGAACAGCAGTTTGCCTCCTACATCGGTTCCAAATACGCTATCGGAGTAAATAACGGTACTACTGCATTGCACTTGGCAATGCTCGCGCTGGGAATCGGACATGGTGATGAGGTAATCATCCCTGCAGATACGTTTATTGCTACTGCATGGGGACCTTCTCATGCCGGGGCAACACCGGTTTTCGTCGATTCCACGCCGGATACCTGGCAGATCGACATCACCAAAATTGAGGAGAAAATAACACCACGCACCAAGGCCATTATCGGTGTGCATCTCTACGGTCAGCCTTTTGATATTGATGGTGTTATGGCCATCTGTAAAAAGCACAATCTCTATTTGATAGAAGATACAGCGCAAGCTCAAGGAGCCCGTTACAAAGGCACAACTGTTGGTGTTTTCGGAGAAATGGCGTGTTATAGTTTTTATCCCGGAAAAAATCTCGGCGCCTGTGGTGAGGCCGGTGGCATCACTACCAATAACGAGGCTTACAAAAAGCACTTGCATTCACTGCGCAACCACGGTTGTGAGGTGCGTTACTACCACGACGAAATCGGATATAACTACCGCATGGGCGGTTTGGAAGGCGCCTCTTTGAGTATCAAACTCAAGTATCTCGAGGGTTGGAATAACCGTCGCCGTCAGATTGCCAAAATGTATCAAACCCATATCAGCAATCCGAAAATCAAATTACAGCATCAGCCGGAGTGGGCTGATAGCATCTACCATTTGTTTGTAATAACCACCGATGACCGCGATCAGCTGATGAAGTATCTGAACGAGCATCAGATTTTCCCGGCATTACACTATCCTGTTCCATGCCATTTGCAAAAGGCTTATGCGCATCTGGGATACAAACAGGGTGATTGTCCAAATGCAGAATACCTGGCTGCGCATTGTGTTTCGCTGCCGATGTATGCAGAACTCACCGATGAGCAAGTTCACCGTGTTGTCGAAGCATTAAACGCCTACTAAGCGAATGCGGCAAAAGCGTGTGTTGCAACTTGGAGGCGGCGTGCTCATGTCAAGGTCGATTCAGAAAATTCAGGAGCTTGGTTATGAAGTCTTCTGCGCAGATATGAATCCAATGGCTCCGGCATTCGCATTCGCTGATGGCTCAGCTGCAGTCAATATTAGCGACGTTGAGGGTGTAGGTAATTACGCCGATGAGATTGGTGCAGACGTTGTACTTGCACTCAACGATGCCGGTGTTTTGCCTGCGGCTTATGCCAATAAAAAACGTGGACTTAAGTGTTATGATCCTGAGGAAGTGAAGTACTTCACCGACAAGGGCTACATGCGTCAGCGATGGAAAGAGCATGGTGTTGCACAGCCCGCATTTGAAATTTGCACCACCGCCGAAGAGATAGCAAGAGCGATTCACACCATAGGTTTTCCGTGTATTGTAAAGCCTTGCATGATGTGGGGAAGTCGTGGCGTAAGCAAGGTAAACAACCCCGATGATATCCCTTTTGCCACGCAATTTGCGATGGAGAACGCAAAGGGAGCACGCTACATCGTCGAAGAGTTTATGCAAGGTGTGGAGGTCAGTATCGAAGGGTTGTTCAAAGACGGCAAAGCTTATATACTGGCTAAGGCCGATAAGGAATTACAGCAACACGATAATTATCGCGTCACTATTCAAATCAATTACGAAGCAGATTTACCTCCGGCAATTCTGGAGGAAATTGATACGCTCGTGGCCGGCGCAGGAAAAGCAATGGGTTTCGTTTCCGGTGCGTTGCATGCAGAGTGCATGGTTACACCTCAGGGCGTTAAGATGATTGAAATGGCCGGGCGACCCGGTGGTGGACACATATTCGGCGCTATCGTGGAAGCTGTTTCAGGAGTGAGTATGCCTCAGGCATTAACCCAAATTTTATTGGGAGAAGAAATTGATCCCTCTGCACGCTATAGTCGGGGAGCATGCTACAAGTTTTTCAATGCTCCGACAGGCATATTTGAGTCAGTAGAGCATGTTAGCGATGCCCGCAAGAAGGACGGGATAATTGACCTTGGCTTTACCATGGAGCCGGGAACAGAGGTCAGAACGATGGACCACGGTGCCAACAGACCGGGTTTTGTAGTCTCTCATGGAGAAAATAGAACCGAAGCCATTCGCAGAGCTGAAGCTGCATTTGCTGCACTTAAATTCAATATGCGATGATTATTGATGCAAACGTTCACATTACGCCCGACGGAAAGTGGTTTACAACGCCGCATGATGCCTCACTTGATAGACTTCGAGCGTGCATAGAGGAGGCGGGAATAACCGCTGCGATTGCCGTTCCTTTGCCCGGAACCATTGGAAATCCGGAGCAGGAAAAACTGATTGCCGGGGATCAAAAGATTATTCATGCATGCACCTTCAATCCCGCGTTATACGCTACGCCTCAAGAAGCGGCACAAGCCTTCAACGTTGAATTTGGCGATGGGAAGAAACGGTTTGTGAAGTTCCATAATCGTTTTGGAAAGTATCACGCCGAGGATGAACGGTTCTATGAGGTTATTCGCATGAATGATGCCTTGCAAGTGCCTATGGTAATTGGCGTTTGCGGTTTGTTACACGATCGCAATACGCCCGGTGCTGTCGATGCTTCCGTGTATTTTTTTAATCTCGGGCTGTCAATGAAAAACAGTAATCTCATCATCATGCATGGAGGTGGAACGCGCATTCTGCAAATCGCTGAAATGTGTCGCGATTTGCACCATGTGTTTTTTGATTTAAGCATGACGCTTTCTAAGTATAAGGGCACATCCGTTGCCGGAGATATCCGTTGGTTGTGTCAGCATTACGACCGCCGCATGATTTGGGCGAGTGATTTTCCGGAGGTCTCTATTGCGCAGGCGCTGAATGATTTTGATGAGGTCGTTGGTCCTATTGCTGCCGAGAAGCGTGCAAATATTTTGGGTGGTAACATTGTAAAATTGTTGGATATTGCCATGCCTTAACCGCGAGTTTTCATCATGAAGCTTATCTCTTTCGTCATACCATGTTATAATGAAGCCGAGGGCTTGCACTTGCTCATCGAGCGACTAGATGCTTTTGTTAGCCGGTTGCGCTCTAAGGTTCATTTGGAAGTCATTCTGGTGGATGATCATTCCACTGATGGCTCTCCCGCACTGATGCACAGATTATGTGGTGAGCGAGAATACTTGAAGTTCATAAGGCTTTCGCGCAATTCGGGTAGCCATGTGGCCATTATCGCGGGAATGAAATATTGTAAGGGAGATGCGGCTGTTTTTTTGGCTGCTGACCTCCAAGATCCGCCCGAACTAGTGGAGGAAATGATTGTGAAGTGGGAAGAGGGATACGATGTGACATGGGCCGTGCGCGCAGAGCGTCTTGGCGTTTCCCGCACCTCGGTGTTCTTCTCCAATATGTTTTACCGATTGCTGAATAGCATGACGGAAATCCATTTTCCTAAGAAGGGAGCCGATTATGCGCTGATGGATCGAAAGGTTGTGGATGGTCTGGTCCAATCGGCCGGAAGTAAGCCAAGTCTGGGAGCACTGATCTCATGGCTTGGGTTTAAGCAAACAGAAATTCCATACGTCAAAGAGGAACGAAAGTTTGGTAGATCGAAATGGACACTTTCCAAAAAGCTCAATGCATTCGCCGATGCCTTTGTTGGATTTTCCTACTTACCCATGCGTTTCATGTCGCTTGTCGGCTTTGTAGCCGCTTTGTGCGGGTTTATGTATGCGCTTTTCGTTGTTGTGATGCGCTTTGTGGTGGGGTCCCCAATAGAGGGTTGGGCATCGCTTATGGTTGTCACCCTGATAATCGGTGGTTTACAAATGTTGATGCTAGGGGTGCTGGGAGAGTATCTTTGGCGCAATCTGGAAGAATCGCGTAAGCGGCCACTTTTTCTTATCGAAGACCAAAAAGGAATAGAAGCGTGAATTTTATACCCGTTGTTATTTATAGCATTGTATACGCGGCATTAAACGTATCCGGTGCTGCCCTTATTAAAACAGAATTAAAGTCTACACAGCTCAATGGATTGACTGAGTATTTCTTCTTTCTTTTTCGCTGGAGAGTAATCAGTGGCTTTGCGGTGGTTTTCATATCGGCACTTGTGCTGATAAAAGCACTGAGTATCGCGAAAATATCATTGGTTAATCCTGTAGCAACGGGAGTCAATTTTATGTTCACGCTTGCCGTCGGTTATTTTCTTTTTAACGAACGCATCGGCTTAGCGCACTACGTAGGTCTTATTCTAATCTTGACCGGAATATTGATTATCAGTGTAGCTGAGCGCTGAGCGATTTCTTCACCCGAGTATAGAAACCGTTCAAAACCGCGGCGGCCATCACTGCCATAAATGGATAGGATACAGCCAAAAATCGCTGTTCAATAAAGCCAAGGTAACTTTGAACGGCTATGAGTGAAAACGGAATCAGGGCCCATATTAGCAGGTGGTTCTTCCATGAGAACAGGGCATAAGCAAATCCAAATAAACTCAATGCGCTTATGATCCAAAGTAAAAGGAGGCTTGAACCTTTCATGAATTTTTGAATAGGATTCATCTCTGATAATGAAGGCAAGGGCAAGTCATCGATTTTCTTAGGGAATAGAAATTTGAACAAAAATCCAAGCTTATCCCCTACATAAAATTTCATAGGATGTTCGGATATGTAGGACTCACCAAAACGTTTGGATTTTTCTATGATGGTCCCCTCGAGTTGTGCATATGCTGATGTACCTTCGGTTAGTGCGAGAAGTGTAATGTAATCTCGCTTGAGCTGAATCAATGAGTCAGCATTGAATTCAGATGTATATGTTGATGGAGCATAAGGAATACGCAACCTTCCTAAGCTATCGGGTTGCACAAACCAATGGGCGGCATCGCCAATGGTCCAAGGCTGAAAATCCTTTCCGGTAATAATGATGAACTTTCGAATGGAACTATACGCAGGCGTCAATTGCGTCATACATTCTTCCACAGGTGCAACCAGAATAATTGTTCGATCATATACTAATCGATTACGAATGGTCCAGGAAGCCAAGATGATTAGGGCAGGAGCAAAAAGCCAAAGTGAATAACGAATGAATTTTCGCCAATTCAAATGAGTTAGTGTTAGCAGAATGATGCCATAAACGGGAAGGATCAGAATGAGTATTTGTCTCAGGAAAATGGCCCAAACCAGCAACAAGCCGGACCAGAATAGACTTGATTTTTTTTCGGTGTCAGCGAAACGCGTTAAGAAAAAGGCCGACAGGATTAATGCTGAAATTCCCAGGCTGTCTGAAAGCAAATAGATACTACGAACGCTTACGAAACTCCCTGCGCAGGTTAGAACAGTCGAAATTGTTAGCACTCGTAGCGACGGAAAAAATCGAACTGCCATCAAACAGACTAGCCAAGACGTAATGATATCGGCAATAACTTGAAAAACGACCACGCATTGCACTGCCTGCTGTTCTTCGAGAATCGAGCGAAACGGAAGATAAACAGGCATCAGTCCGGGCATTCGACAAATGCTGAGGTAACTTCCTTCTTGCGAGAAGGCCTCCATCGGGTCATAATACATGGGAGTATCTTTCGCAGTCAGACCAATGCCAATTGTCCGTGTTTCTTGAAACAAGGGGTCCATGAAACATGAAAACAGCGCAAACCAAATCACCTTTGCCAGGATTATAACCAAAAGCACGTTACGGATTTGCTTTGATGTTGGTTTATAGACAGCGTCCTTCAGCATCTTACATAGAGGGAGATAATAGACCGCGCAGTGTCTCAATAACACTTGAAATATCTGTATCCGTCATAGGAACGAAGAGTGGAATGATAATACTATTATCACACGCATCCTCTGTTCGCGGAAGAGTAAGTCCTTCACAATATTCCTTATAGGCTGTTTCCCTATGCGAAGTCATTACGCCTCTTCTGGAAGCAACACCTTTGTCCAGTAACGCCTGCATGAGTTCATTACGCGTGAGCGGTGCTTCAGGCTTAATGAAAATACTGAACGATTGCCAGTTGGTGAAATAACCATCGTGCTCTTTGGGTAGTCGAATACAGTCAATATCGGCCAACGCAGAAAGATAACGCTGTGCAATTTTGCGACGCTCTTCCACAATCCAATCCAATTTTTCCAATTGCTTAATGCCAACCGCTGCCTGAATGTCGGTCATGCGATAGTTGTAGGCAACCTCCAGGTGGTCTTCGAAAATGATTTTGGTGGCACCATGTCGAGCGCCGGCGTTGACACTCATGCCATGCTGACGAAGCAGCTTCATGCGTTCGGCAAAAGCTGCATTGTTAGTGGTTACCATACCGCCATCACCCGTGCTAATCACTTTGCGCGGATGAAAGGAAAAGCAAACCAAGTCAGAATGTGCGCCAATCTTTTTTCCCTTGTAGGAAGAACCTGCAGCGCATGCGGCATCCTCAATCAAAAGCAGGTTGTATTTATCACACAAGGTACGAAAGGCATCGATGTCTGCGGGCATACCAATCTGGTGTACCAATAAGATGGCTTTCGTTTTCGACGTAATGCGCTGTTCAACATCACTTACATCCAAGTTATATGTCTCCGGGTGCACCTCGGCAAAAACCGGCATAGCTCCAACATACATGATGCTATTGGCAGTGGCGATATAGCTCATGCTCGGGCAGATTACCTCATCACCTGCAGTGATTCCGGCCACAATCATGGCAAGGTGAAGACCTGTCGTGCAGTTACTCACCGCGACAGCGTGCTGCGCTCCCGTGTATGCAGCGAATTTCTCTTCGAATTCTTGAACACGCGGACCTTGCGTTATCCAACCGCTCATAATCGCATCGTAAGCGGCTTGGGCGTCTTCTTCATTGAGGTAAGGTTTGGCAATAGGTATCATATTCGTTAGCGGCCAATGCCGATATAGCGAATACCGGCGTTTTCTACAATTGTTGAGTTGAGTTGATTGCGACCATCAACAATCACCTTCACACCTGCAGCGGCGAGGCGATTGAAATCTAGGCCCGCATATTCTTTGTGCATGGTCACTAAAAAGAGCACTTCTGCTCCCGGCGCATAGAGATCACTGCAAGCAGAGAAGCCCTTGCGCGCAAGTTCTTCGGCGGAAAATTCGGTGTCGTGCAATTGAACACTATATCCGTGGCGCTGCAGCGCTTCATTCAACAGATAGCTCGTGCTGAAGGTGTCCTCCTTGATGTTGGGGCGGAAGCTCAAACCGAGGATGAGCGCCTTTTTCTCATGCACATGAGGAGCAGCCAGTGAAACGGCGTGTTCGGCCATACCGTCGTTGATGACACGGCTGCGTGAGGCCAAATCAAAATCAAGCCCTGCATCTTTGAAGTTGTTAATCAAGAAGTAGGGATATACAGGCGTACAGTGACCACCAACTCCGATACCCGGCTGCAGTAAATGCGCTTCACCATCGGTGTTAATCAGTGGAATCAAATTAGCAAAGTCAACATTGATTTTATGCGCGAATGCGGCCAGTTGATTCGAGAGCGCGATGTTCACATCGCGATAGGCCATTCCTGCAAGCTTTACCATTTCTGCAGCTTCAATGCTATCCACCAGGTGAATGAGTTGCTCATCGAAAAACCAGCGATAGATTTCGTGTGCCTTAGCGCTTGCTTCTTTAGAAACGCCACCAATCACCTTAGGCGTGCGTAACAATTGATCGAGCATCGTGCCGCTTTTGATACGTTCCGGACTATGCACCAACAAGAAGTCCTTGCCGTGCTGCTTGCCTTGTGATTCTATCACAGGCACAACCGTGTTGCGGCCGTATCCAACCGGAATCGAAGTTTCAATTACAATCAAGACGTTGTCGCGAAAGTGTGGAGCAAGTTGCTTGAAGCAATCCAGGAAAGGCTCATCCATGATGCGCTTTTGCTTATCGACCAAAAGGGGAATGGCCACAATCACCGCTGCGCTATCTGCCACAGCAGCGAAATCATGCGTGATGGTGAGTGATCCTTGCTTGTAGAAACTACTTAGCGTGTCAGCAAGACCCGGCTCTGTGCTAGCATATGCACCCGATTCGAATACCTGTTTTAATTCAGGATTGATGTCAACAGCAACGACTTCGATCCCATTCTGTAGCATATTGGCTACGATGGCTTGTCCTATCTTTCCGAATCCGACTACGCTAATTTTTTTCATAATTTTCCTTGTACCATTTTAACGTATTGTAAACTCCCTCTGCCAGATTCACCTTAGGCTGCCAGTTATACAAATCGCGCAGTTTATTTACTTTGGGATAACGCACGCGGATTTCGGTGAAGTCCATCGGCACAAAATCGATCCGCGATACACAGGCCTTTCCTTCGAGCGTGGTGGATGCGCGCAATACCTCTTCCCCCAGACTTACTGTGGAAGCAATCGCCCATGGGTTACCTACGTTAAAACATTCCGGTCCTGCATGAGGATTGTTGAAAATGACCATCAGCGCTTCAATAAAGTCGGTGATATAACACCAGGAGCGAATAGCCATGCCACTGCCTTCAATGCGGAGATCTTGATGCTCGAGTACATTCTTGCAGAAGTTGGCAATGGCTCCTTCGCCGATTTGGCGAGGTCCATAAATATTGAATGGACGAATGACTGTGCTGGTCCATCCGTATTCTTCGCTGTAACGGAAAATTAATTGCTCGCCGCCAATCTTGCTGCCGGCATAGCACCAACGCTTGTCTTGCGGTGGACCAATGCGTTGGTAGGATTCTTCATCCACCTCCACCGCATCGGTACCGAATGTCTCACTCGTGCTCATATCGAAGATGCGCTTAATACCGAGTTCAACCATGCATTCCAACACGTTGTAGGTGCCAATGAGATTTACCTTGAGGGTCTTTGCCGGGAAGTTGTAGTAGTTGCTCACTCCTGCGATCGCAGCCATATGAAAGACCATTTCGCAACCGGTCATGGCAGTCTTCAGGGCTTCTTTGTCGAGAATGTCTCCTTGGGTGAATTGTACTTTTGGATGATCCAGGATATCGGAATACTTGATGGCATTTCGATGCAGATTATCGAAAATATGAACGTCATGACCTTCTTGGATGAGGCGCTCCGTGAGGTGTGAACCAATGAAGCCCGCCCCGCCCGTTACGAATACTTTCATAGGGTGTGTTTTGGCCCTGCGAATGTAGCGATAAAAGCCTTTCCACAGTTATTATGCAAGCGACTCAAAGGGAGCTTCATCTAGTGTTGCGGAACGCCCGCCAATATTACAAAGAAACCCTGCGGTCAACATGAGTAAAAGAGGATAAGAAGTAGCTAGATAGCGCTGTTCTACAAACCCAATATAACTATGCACAAGCACAAGCCCCATGGGTAGACACATCCAAAGTAAATACTTCCATTGGCGTCTGATAAACCATGCAACGATAGCGATAAGTGATAGCACACTGAGTAACGGAATCAACAATAAACTTCCGGCCTTGATGATTTTATGTGCAAGATTCATGTCAACCAATGGAGGAAACGGTAAATCATCAATGCGATGAGGAAAGAGAATCATCCATGCGAATGTGATTTTATTCAACACATAAAAACGCCAAGGATGCGCTGTAATGTAGGATTGGCGGCACATTCCCGCCCGATTAATGATAGAGGCTTCTAGTAAAGCTTCATTGTCCGCAGTGAGCGTGCCTGAATGCAATAAATGGTAATCATGCTTGAGCGATAGTAGCATTAAACTATCAACTCCTGCTGTGAAATCATCCGCTTCAAACGGCATCGGTATCCAATGGTCCCCATCAAAAAACCAATATGACTCTCCACCGGCTGCCCAAGGCTGGTAATCACCGCCGCTGGCTAAAATCCACTCCCGAATGGCGATGAAATCCGGAGTCATCTGAGGCATACATTCACCAAGCGGGGCAATTAAAACAATGTTGCGGCCATGGTGTAATCGGTTATAGAATGCCCAACTGGCAAGAGCGAGAAGCGTAGGCAAAAAAAGTAGTACTGTGCCCTGAATGAATTTCTTGGATAAACCGTTATGCATCAGCAGCAGGACGGCAACGCCGAAAGGCATAACGAGCATAACCGGACGCAGAAAAAGGGCAATGGCGAGTCCTGTGCCGGCTAAGACCAAATAGGCTTTGCGTTGATAAATAAGGTAATTGCTCATCCAGTATAGGGAAAGCACAAAAAGTGAAATGCAAAGGCTGTCGGATAACAGATAATTGTTGCGCACCACAGCAAATGTGCTGATACACGCCAGAAAGTAGGTGAGGTGCATCACACGTATCGATTGAAAAATACGCGCGCCCAATACACCCAGCGACCATGTGGCTAATATGTCAGCAATAACTTGTAATACGACCATTGCATGAAGTGCATCGACCTGTGAAAAGACTCCACGCAATGGAAGATAAAAAGGGAGTAAGCCGGGCATTCGGCAAACTGAAGAATACTCGCCTTGCTTCAGAATATCCTCGAGCGGAACATAATATCCTCTTGATTCAAGTGGGAATAAACCGAATCCATCGATTACCGTATCGCTTGACCACTGATTACCTCTCAAAGCAATAAAGATGACTAACCAAAAAATCTTTGCCAGGGCAATGATGGCAAGCCACCTGTAGAGCAGGCGAGAGGGAATCGAAAAAGATTGACACAGGTTCAGCACGTGCCGAAATTAAGGCAATGCGACTAATCCTCAAGCGGACTTGCGTTTACTTGACTTGTAGCCATAGACGACCCAAACCAGTCGTGACATATCACGAATAGCTAATCGCAAGGTTTTCCAGCCACCGCCTTTAGGTTGACCAAATTCTCGTCGCAAATAGGTCGTAGGCATTTCGATTGGCCGAACACTATGACGGTGGAGCTTTGCGCAGATTTCACTTTCAATGAGCGAGCTGGTGAGTTTGGGTTGAATCATCAGCAATTGAGAACGACGATACACTTTGACCCAATTCACATCGCGCAGAAAAATACCCAGAATGTGTTGATTGAATAGTCTATTCGCTCGGCTTAAAATTTTTCTGTACCGGTTGTAGCCAACGGTATTGATGCGATAGAACGAGTAGAATGTGGCATCATCAAAGGGCTTGATTTCTCTCAATAAATCCAGTTCGAACTGATTGTCGCCCGGAATAGCGCAAACGAATTCCTTGGTCGCCGCATTATATCCTGACCGCAACGCATTGCCAATACCCCTATTCACTTCATGGCGAATGAGACGCAGCGAAGGGAAATTTCCGGCCTTGGCCATGACTTCGTCTGATGTGCCATCACTACTGCCATCATCCACCACAATCAATTCATAGTCGTTGGATATTTCAGGAAGAATGCGCATGCACAAGTCCACGACGCGCCCAATATTTCCGGCTTCGTTGTAGCAGAAAATGATGAGCGATATCGGGAGTTGTTGGTTCATGCAATTGATCGTGCGGCAAAGGTCATCGTTTGAGCAGCGCTTTCTCCAGCACCTCATACATTTCATTTACAAAATGAAACTTCAGCCCCTTCACATAACGTTCGTTGATCTCGTCAATGTCTTTGCGGTTGCGCTCAGAGAGAATAATCTCTTTGATGCCGGCACGCTTGGCGGCCAGGATTTTTTCTTTGATACCCCCTACAGGCAACACTTTTCCGCGCAGCGTGATTTCTCCGGTCATGGCCAAATACTTCTTCACGCGTCGGCCGGTGAATCCTGATGCCAGAGCCGTAAGTATGGTAATGCCGGCTGATGGGCCATCTTTGGGGACAGCACCTTGCGGCACGTGTATGTGTACGTTTTTAGTCTCGAAGATTTCATCATCGAGCTCCAGTAATTCCGAATGCGCTTTCAGATATTCCAGCGCTATTACGGCACTTTCCTTCATCACATCCCCCAAATTTCCGGTGAGGGTAAGTTTTCCTTTCCCACGCGTGAGCGATGTTTCAATAAAGAGAATGTCACCTCCTGTTGGAGTCCACGCCAGGCCGGTCACAACACCGGGCGTATCGTTGTCGGAATATTTATCTTTCTCATGCGATGGCCCTAGTACTTTCAGCACTTCCTCAGCGGAAATATCGGTAGTGAATTTTTCCTCCATAGCGATTTGCTTCGCACGGTTGCGCACCAATTTACCGATGCGTTTTTCGAGCGAACGTACACCGCTTTCGTTGGTGTATTCTTCAATGAGTTTTGTAATCACGGCATCACTAAAACGGATGTGGCTTTGCGTAATTCCGTTTTCGCGCAGTTGCTTAGGAACTAAATGGCGCTTGGCAATTTCCAGTTTTTCTTCAACGGTATATCCTGTTACTTCGATAATCTCCAGACGGTCGCGCAGTGCCGGTTGAATCGTGCTAAGCGAATTACTGGTCGCAATGAACATCACCTTGGAAAGGTCATAATCCAATTCAACGTAGTTGTCGTAAAACGCATGATTTTGTTCCGGATCCAGCACTTCCAGCAATGCACTGGAAGGATCGCCATGAACACCTTGTCCAACTTTGTCGATTTCATCCAATACAAACAGCGGGTTCGAAGTGCCTGATTTTTTCAGCGACTGCAGGATGCGCCCCGGCATAGCACCGATATACGTTTTACGGTGTCCGCGGATTTCTGCTTCATCATGCAGTCCGCCGAGTGCCATGCGCACATACTTGCGACCAAGTGCCTCTGCAATGGATTTTCCGAGCGATGTTTTTCCCACGCCCGGCGGACCATACAGGCAGAGAATGGGCGCTTTCATATCGCCTTTTATTTTTAAAACAGCGAGGTGCTCAATGATGCGCTCCTTCACTTTTTCCAATCCGAAGTGGTCGCGATCCAACACTTCCTTGGCGTGTTTCAAATCGAAATTGTCATCGCTGAAGGTGTCCCAGGGCAGGTCTAGTAAAGTGTCCACGTAATTCGCCTGAACACTGTATTCACCCGCTTGCGGATTCATGCGCTCGAGCTTTCCGATTTCTTTCGCAAACGCTTTCGCAACATACTCGGGCCATTGTTTGTCCTTGGCCCTGCGTTTCTTCTCTTCAATTTCCTCCTTCATCGGATTCGCACCGAGCTCGTCCTGAATCTGCTTCATCTGCTGTTGCAGAAAATACTCACGCTGCTGCTTGCTGATATCGGTATGAACTTTCTTCTGAATTTCATTTTTCATCTCCAGCATTTGCAGTTCTTTGTTGAGCAGCTCGAGCACCTTGGATGAACGCGCTTCAAGGTCGGCAATCTCCAGCAGCATTTGCTTTTCGGGAGTGGCGACCTTCATGTTGGATGAAATGAAGTTGGTCAGAAAACTCAAACCACTGATGTTCTTGATGGCCATGGAAGCCTCATTGGGAATATCCGGTGAGAGTTGAATAATCTTGAGTGATAAATCTTTCAGCGATTCAAACAAGGCTTGTTGTTGTTTGCTTTCGGTGTTGCGATTTTTTTCAGGATAGACGCGCACCTGTGCTGAGAAATACGGGTCGGTAGAAACCAGTCCGGTGATTTCGAAACGCTTCTTGCCTTGCAGAATTACTGTGGTACTTCCATCGGGCATTTTCAGCATACGCATGATGGTAGCTTGTGTGCCGATGCGATGCAAGTCTTCAAAGGTGGGTTCTTCGATATCAGGATTGGTTTGTGCGACCACACCAATCACTTTGTTGCCTTTGTTGGCTTCCTGCACGAGTCGGATACTTTTATCGCGACCAACTGTGATCGGAATAACAACGCCCGGAAAAAGGACGGTGTTGCGCAAGGGTAATAAAGGCAGTACTTCCGGAGTATGCTCGTTATCCATTTGCTCTTCATCTTCGGGAGTGATGAGCGGTATGTATTCATGGTCTTCGACTTCTTGATCGGCCATGTAGTGTTTCCAAGATTCCATGTGTATTCAGCTTGTCGGCGAAAGGTAAGCAACAGTGCTTTTGCGCCGATATGCGGCGGCGCGGTTTTCAAGCGATGTGCCAACAGGGAAAGTCTGACTTTATGACGCGCTGCGGCGATGGTGCGCGGTTTCCTCGAAGAGGTATGTGAGAAGAGCACGCATTTCTCCGGTGAGTTTTTGCGATCGACGCTGCATTACTTTTTCAATAGTGCCGAAGGCTTTCTCCGGATCATATTCTTCCCACCCTTCAGGCCCACCCCATGAAAACGATGGAATGTGCTTATCTGGAAATCCACCACCGAAAATATTCGCATTGACGCCGGCAACTGTCCCGGTGTTGAACATCGTGTTGATGCCACATTTGCTGTGATCACCCATGATCAGCCCGCAAAATGTCAGCCCGGTGTCAGTAAAATCATGCTCAGCATAGCTCCAGATCTTGACGTTCGAATAGTTGTTCTTCAGATTAGAGGTGTTGGAATCTGCTCCGAGATTGCACCACTCGCCGATGATGGAATTACCGACAAACCCGTCGTGAGCTTTGTTGGAATGCCCCCAAAACAGTGAGTTCGAAATCTCTCCGCCTACTTTGCATTGTGGGCCAATCGTTGTTGCCCCGTAAATTTTTGTACCCAGTTTCAATGTCGCATGTTGACCCAGATAAAAACCTCCTCGAATGTGAGAGCCTTCCATCACCTCGGCATCGGCGTCGATGTAAATCGGGCCATCCAGCGTGTTGAGTGTGGTTGCGTAAACTTTAGCAGTTGCATGCACATACAACTGAGAAGGATCGCCGATAATGATGTTTGATGGATGCAATTCTGATGGAGATTGTTTGTCCATCAACGCAAAATCAAATGCCATCGCCATCGCATTTTTGGAAAAGAGATCCGTGATGTTTTCGATCCAACAGACTTCGCCGGCAAAAGCTAGGGGATGTTCGTTCGAAGTGTTCTGCGTATCCGTGAGCTTCGCCAAAACGGTATCGCCAGCTTTTAAAACTTCCCCTGGTTGCAACGCGCGAAGGGCTGCAACCAACGATGCAGTTGGAAATAAACGAGCGTTAATGTGCAACTGAATCTGCGCAGTGGCCGGCGGAAAAAGGGACTCAAGTGAAACTTGTGTATGATGAGCAACAGGTGCGTTAAAGATCTTCGCATAGCGCTCGGCCATGGTCATCATGCCCATGCGCAAGTCTCCAACAGGACGTGTGTAGGCCAGTGGAAGGAATCGACTGCGCAGGTGATCTTCGAAAAGGACGAGTTGCATGGGCGTTCAAGTTACGGATTACGCGAGAGTGACGTGGTGACGCTGATGTGATTGCTTGGGCCGGCAAGATGGTAAATCGATCGACCATAGCTCAAATGGAAACGCGAGAGACGGAAACCAAAACCATAGGAGAAACCGGCAGTACCGGGTTTGTCTTCCAGTTTCAATTCTTGTCGTTTGCGGTAATTGTAACCAATGCGAATGTTGAAGTGTTGCGAAAGAATAAACTCAGAACCTACAGTGATGTGGCGCATCAATTGATCGCCAAACGTCCATTTCTCTTTCTCAATGATTTCACCGGTAATTGGGTCGGTGATGATGATTTGATTCGGATTTTCCCACACTAAATCCCAGCGCTGCATATTGGAATAAACTACGGAGAATCGGAAAGGCGCATGCGCAGGACGCTTCACAAATCCAATTTGCATTTGAAACGGAAGTTTCTCGCGATTGCCGTCAGTGAATGTTTTCACCTGATAACCGAGATTACTTACGATCATCGATGCACTGAAATTTTTAGATGGACGATTGTACGTGACACCACCATCGAGGGCAAGCGCCATCGAAGTGTAATTGGCCAGTGTGGAGTACATCGTTTTGAGGGTAAGTCCTGCACTCCACAAGCTATCAATTTGACGAGCGGCACTCAGGTTAAGCGTGTAGTCTGCGGCATTGAATTGGCCGAGTTCGTAACCCAATGCATCGAGCTCTTTTTGTTTGCCGTAGTTGCAGTACTGCAGGGTGGCGCCGCCGGTCCAGCCCTTTTTTAATTGATGCGCATAGGTTGCATAACCCATGGCGATTCCGTCAAAATAATCCACGAAACTCAACCCAATTTTTTGATGCATCGTGCTATCGAGCAGTGAAGGATTGAATTGCGTCAAATGAATGTCACCATCCTTCACCGCAAAATAATTTCCTCCCATAGCAGCCACGCGAGCACTACCCGGAATGCCACTATAATTGAAGGAAGTCAGTCCCCCTATTTGACCGCGCAATACCGTCGCTGAAAGCATCAGCAAACTGCAAAAGATTAAGGTTATGCATTTCATCGGCGGCCCGAACGTTTGGAGTGGATTGTTTATTGCGCGAAAGTAGGAAAATGTCGGTGGTGAATAGTGAAAAGTGAATGGTGAATGGTTTCCATTCACCATTCACTATTTACCATTCACTATTGACTATATCTCCTTCCACTTCCATTTCCCATTCCACAGAAACAACAAAGAAAACAAGCCCAGTGCAATGAAGTAGACCCAGTCTGCAATCCAAACCAGGTGGATGGGCCAGTGCCAGGAATACACCATCAAGTAGGCGGCAACGATGTAGATACTCACGGTAAGCATCTCCACTAAAAAGCCTGCGAGCGTGTTGCCGCTGCCTTCCACGGTTGCAAGCATGATGCTCGTGACCGAAAAGGTAAGCATGGCAGGAAGCACGATGAGCATGATGTCAATAGTCTGGCGAATCACTTCGGGGTCTTGCGTAAACTGCCTGGCGATCCATTCAGGGTACAACCACAGTCCGTGACTCATCAAAGCGATACCACAGAAGTTGAGCAACATCAAACGCTTCATGGCGGTGTGCAATTCGGATTGACGGCGTTCGGCAATGAGACCGGAGATGTAGGTTTTAGCAGCCGTTGAAAATCCGCCAACACTGACATACACCAGCGTGTACATGTTGCGCACGATGAAAGACGATTGCAATTCATTTTCACCCATGCTTTCAACGAATTCGTAAAAGACGGTCCAGATGCCCAGGCTCAATACCATTTGCAATGCAATCGGTCCTCCAAGTCTGATGAGCGATTTGCTGTGCATGCGACAGCCTGAAAACAACCAGCGCTTGACGGTGTAATCGGCATTGGGGGCTGTGGCTTGAAGTTGACTGTTGCTTTGCTTGAAGGTATAGAGCAACACGAAAAGAAACGCGCAGCATTCCGCTGTAACCGTTGCGATACCGGCTCCTTCAACACCCATGGCCGGTAGTCCAAGGTTGCCGAAGATGAGCGCATAGTCGAGGGTCACCGTGACCATTGAAGTAATCAGTGTCATGTAGATGAGCACGCGTGTATGGGCAATGCCTGACCAAAAAGAATTCAGCACCAGCATGGGGGTGTAGACCAAAAAACCAATCGCGCGCCACGTGATGAATTCGTGCATGTAAGCTTTGACAGCAGCCGATTCGATGGAGTGATTGATGATGATCGGCATGAGAAAAAAGAGCAATAAAAACTGCACAAGGCCGACGAGGAATGCCATCATAAATGCATTGCCTAAGACTTGTCCAACGATTGAATATTCGCCTTGACCTTTTCGGCGTGCCACGAGAATTTGGGTGGCATTGCCCAGACCAACACCGAGCATAGCCAGAGTAATGTAGATGAGTCCAACGAAGGCAACAGCGCTCATCGCGTTGCCATCGATTTGCGCAACGAAGTAATTGTCGATGACTACGACAATGAATTGAACGAAGATGCCCAGCGAAACAGGAAGCGCGACTTTCGCCATGCTCCATGGACGAATATCCAGCCGCTCTGTGGTGACAAATGAAGCGTGTTCGCTCATTTAAACAGCTCCTCGTCAATCATCACTCTGCGCATGCGTTCGGAGGTGCCTTGTGATACGGGGACGAGTGGAAGACGCAAGTAATGTTCGCAGATATCGAGGTGTGATAATACTTCTTTGACACCTGCCGGATTGCCTTCTGCAAACATGAGTTGGGTAATTTCCAGTAAGCGATAATGCAGCGTGCGTGCTTCTGCGAATTCACCTTTGAGTGCGTGATGCACCATGTTGCCGAATTCGTGTGGGAAAGCATTGCCGACAACAGATATTACTCCATCCGCACCGGCTGCGATTAATGGCAGTGTGATGGCGTCATCTCCGCTGATCACGAGGAAATCTTTGCGGCGATCCTTGATGATCATCATCACTTGCTCCATGTTGCCGCTGGCTTCTTTGATACCAATCACGTTGCGGCAATCATAGGCGATACGCAGCGTGGTTTCTGCAAGCATGTTGCTGCCTGTACGTCCGGGAACATTGTAGAGAATTATGGGGAGTTTGGAATGTTCGCTCACCGCTTTATAGTGCTCAAACATGCCGTTTTGAGTAGGCTTGTTGTAGTAAGGAGCAACCGAAAGAATGGCGCTTAATCCTGCCGTGTCCATACGATCAAGTTGCAGGCACAACTCGTGCGTGTTGTTGCCGCCCATGCCCAGCACAACGGGCTTGCGGCCGGCGTTGGTGGAAAGAATGGTATCGAGGACTAATTTTTTATCTTCTTTATCCAGTGCCGGTGTTTCTCCTGTTGTGCCCATTACTACGAGATAATCGGCGCCGTTTTCTACCAGGTGCGAAGTGAGTTTCTTCAGTGCTTCAACATCAACTGTAAGGTCTTTTTTGAACGGTGTAATCATGGCCACACCCAGGCCTTTCAATGCGGTCATAAGATTTTCGGATTGCTGAGGTATGCGTTGAGTTGAACGATGTATTTATCGATGCCGAACTGATTACCCATGTTGAGAATAAAATCACAGTTGCGTGCGGCACGACTACCCAAAACACCCACTTTCATTTTGGCTCTGCTTTCTTTCATCACGTAGTTGAGCGGGAGAATATTTCCGCCACTGAAGTCGATGAGAATGTCGAAATCATCTTCAATGAATGGCTTGATGCCACTCACCGGTTTAAGATGCCAGTTGAGGTTGGCTCGTGAGAAGTAATCGGTTTCCAGTTTGTGCTGTTGCCAGATGGGAATGCGTTTTTCGGTTTCATCCACAAAGCCCATCATCATGACAGACTTGATGTTGAAGTTTTCTCGCAAGAACTTACCATACTGCTTGAGCTCTTTGAAGAAAGCTTCATCACTGTCTTGATAGATGAATGCCACGCGCTCAGCAGAATGATAGTTAAACCCTTTGCGCAATCGCAAGGGCTCCGACTCCTGCTTGAACATCCGCACACCCAGTGTTCGTTTCAATCGTTGCATAGCGCGAATATACAAATAGTGGCGAGTGGCGAGTGGCGAAGGGCGAAGGGCGAGGGGCGAAGTAAAAAAAGCGCCCTTCGCCCTTCGCCCCTTCGCCCCTAGTCCTTCGCCCCTCGCCCTTTAAACGCGTAGTACACCACCACGCCCACGGGAATCACCGCAAGTCCTGCATAGTATTCTGCTTTATCGGCCAGGGCGTTTTTGAAAATGAACCATCCGATCACAGCAATGAAAAGCAGTGGTAGAATAGGGTAGAGGGGTACTTTGAAAGGGGCTTCTTCGTGCGCGAATTTTTTGCGCACGATGAAAATTCCGATGCAGGCAGTCAATAAGAAAAGCCATTCAACGAAGGTCACGTATTCGATGATGCTGCTGAAGGAGCCCCAGAGATACACGAGAATCATCGCCCATGCTGATTGTAAAATAATCGCATTCACGGGCACACCGAAGCGAGGATCTTTTTTGGCGAAGGCTTTAAAAAACAATCCTTCGGTAGCCATTTGATTGAAGATGCGCGGCGTGGAGAGAATGTACAATCCGGCGCAGGCAAATACAGAGAGTGCGATGAGTCCCGGCATGAGGTAACTCGCTGCAGGCATGATCACATTCATAACTTCAACCGCAACCACTTTCGGATTTTCGCTAGCAGAGAAAGAGGCGATGGTATCGTGATCAATCACACTGAAGTATCCCATGTTGCAAAGCACATAAGTGAGTGTTACGGCACCGGTTCCAAACAGCATGGCCAGAGGGATGTTGCGCTTGGGATTGAGCGCGTCGCCGGAAACAAAACTCGCGTAGTGCCAACCGGTGTAGGACCAGAGCACGCCCACGAATGCACCGGCGAGATTGTCGGGCGCCGGTGGCGTATCGCTGATAACCTGAGTAGCTGTTGCGAAGATGGCCTTATCGCCGAGAATCAATGCGAGCAGAAGCAGCGCATAGATGCCGACAATTTTCAATACGGTTCCGATGTTGGCAAACCACTCGCTGAGCTTGATGCCAAAGGTGTTGAACAGTGTGAGTACGACGATGGTGGCCATGGCCACATATTTTTCTCCACCATCAGGTATGTGAATGAAGTATCCAATGTTTTCAGCGAATACCGTGCACAGCGCGGCTATGGTTCCGCTGCTGATAACGGTGAGCAAGCACCAGCCGTAGAGAAAACCGGGGAGGGGGCCGTAAGCTTTATTGAGGTATGTGTAAACACCACCGGCATTGGAGAATCGCGAACCGAGTTCCGCGAAAACGAGTGCACCTAGGAGCGACACCACGCCACCTAGAATCCACAGGAGAATGATGGTTTGATTGTCGCTCACTTTAGCGGCAATGCCTGCCGGTGTTTTAAAAATGCCTGATCCAATGGTAGCGCCAATGGCAATCATCGTGAGTGCGAAAAGAGATAAACCGCGTGTGGTGTTGGTCATAGGAGTGATTTGCGTCAAACCTAAGGAAAAAGATTCAAAGAGGGGCGAAGGTCGAAGGGCGAAGGACGAAGTAGTTGCAGCCCCTTCGCCCCTCGCCCTTCGCCCCTCGCCCTTCGCCCTTCGTCCTTCGCCCTTCGCCCTTCGCTGAATCTCCCGATTTCAGGGTGTTTTACGCACCTAAACCTCGGGTTTATTAACATAGGGGCTGTTTTTTCAACAAAAACACCTGATTTTCCGCATAAACACTTGCTTTCAGAAGATTCTTGCCTCTACATTTGGCTCACTAAGCGGAAAGCTTAGATGTTTAACCCATTAAAATTTATCAAAATGAACAAAGCAGAATTGATCGAAGCAATGGCGAACAGCGCCAAGATTTCGAAGGCTGACGCTAAGAAAGCGTTAGATGCATTCATCGAAACAACTACAAAGGCCCTCAAGAAGGACGACCGTGTAGCGTTGGTTGGTTTTGGTTCTTTCAGCGTGAGCAAGCGTGCTGCACGTAAGGGCCGTAACCCACAAACAGGTAAAGAAATTCAGATCAAAGCTAAGAAGGTTGTACGCTTCAAGGCAGGTGCTGAGCTTTCTACCAAAGTGAAGTAATTCACATTTGTGAAGCAAAAGACGAAAGGGTCGGGCGAAAGCTCGGCCCTTTTTCATTGGTGAATGGTGAATGGTGAATAGTGAATAGTGAATAGTGAATAGTGAATAGTGAATGGTGAATAGTGAATAGTGAATAGTGAAGGGGTGAGCCGCGCCTCTATGGAGCCCCAGCGGGGCGCGCCGTCATTAGCGGGGCGACACATTAAGGGACGAAGTAAATTTGTGATATGAATGCACGTTTATTCGATCTCCTTTCCGAGCACCTCACCGAACACAAGCGGATGCTGTTTGACACGGTGCTGCGTGAGCGCACGCGGCATGTAACGCTGGTCATGGAGGATTTGTATCAAGCGCAAAATACCAGTGCCATCCAGCGCAGCGCTGAGAGCTTTGGTATTCAGGATTTGCACATCATTGAAAATAAACACACCTTCACCCATCATCGTCGTATATCGAAAGGTTCTGCCGATTGGTTGACGATGCATCGGTATAACGATGCCGGCAGCAACAATACAGAAATGTGCTTGAATGCGTTGAAGCGAGCAGGGTATCAAATCGTAGTAACGGCGTTGCACGAAAAAACCATTGCCTTACATGAGGTTGATCTCTCCCGGAAGACGGCAGTACTCATGGGCACCGAACTCACGGGCGCATCTGAATCGGCCATGCATATGGCTGATGTGTACATGAAAATTCCCACTGTAGGTTTTACCGAAAGTCTAAACGTGAGTGTTGCTTCGGCCATCATCATGCAGCATTTGACGCATCGCATGCGCCAGGAAAATCGCCCATGGCAACTTTCGGAAAATGAAAAACTACAATTGAAAATTGAATGGGCCAAGAGGTCAATCTATTGGAGTAAGTATATCGTGGAAATGTGGGAGAATGGGGAGATATAGGGGCGAAGGGCGAAGGGCGAAGGGCGAAGGGCGAAGGGCGAAGGACGAGGGGCGAAGGGCGAAGTTATTTGGAGCCTGTTCCTTTTTTTGTGGTTGTTAGGAGATTTCGTTGCGCTGTTTTGATACCGGCGGTTAGCAGTCTCATTAATTCTTCGGCTTGATCATTCAGTTTGCACGCGATGCTAGGTTCCAATATTTCGACTTCTCGCATAAGGGCGATCCAGTATTTGGATTCGTTGCATTCTTTGCGGGCGATTGCTCTTTTACTGATGAAGTCCGGTACACTTTGCGCATGTTCCGACTCGGAGATTAATGCACCCACTGCTGTTGCTGAACGCATAAGTTGGCGCGTTAGAATCCACTCGTTTTTTATTTTCATAATCTGAGAACAAACGTTGTACGCATCAACCCCAAATCGAAAGGATTTCTGTTGTAACGGACGAAGTGTTTTGTTTTCCATCGTTTTTTCTGCAAACAAAATAGGTCCTCTTCGGATAATAAATTCTTCATAGGAATAAATTATGCCCTTCGCCCTTCGCCCTTGACCCTTCGCCCTTGACCCTTCGCCCTTCGCCCTTCACCCTTCGCCCTTCGCCCTTCGCCCTTCGCCCTTCGCCCTTCGCCCTTCGCCCTTCGCCCTTCGCCCTTCGCCCCTCGCCCTTCGCCCTTCGCCCTTCGCCCCTCGCCCTTCGCCCTTCGCCCTTCGCCCTTTTCCCCCTATATTCGCGCCCTCAATCTTAACCCCACTCTACCCATGCAATTCCGTCCCGGCGTTCTTACTGGCAACGAAGTCACAGAAGTCTTCAATCATGCGCTCGAACATCATTACGCACTTCCTGCGGTGAATGTGATCGGCACCAACAGCATCAATGCAGTGTTGGAAACAGCACGCGAAGTGAACTCTCCGGTGATTGTGCAGTTCAGCAATGGGGGAGGAGCGTTCTACGCCGGCAAGGGGTTGAAGAATGACGCTCAACAAGCCTCTATCATCGGTTCAGTGAGCGGTGCACATCACGTGCACATGGTGGCGAAAGAATACGGCGTGCCCGTGATCTTGCACACCGACCATTGCGCCAAGAATATCATCGGTTGGATGGACGGCATGCTGGAACACGGTGAGCGTTATTTCGAGAAAAATGGCCACTCGCTGTTTTCTTCACACATGCTCGACCTCAGCGAAGAACCGTTGCACGAAAACATTGAAATCTCGTGCGCGTATTTTGAGCGTATGCATAAAATGGGAATCACCCTTGAGGTAGAGTTGGGTGTAACGGGTGGAGAAGAAGATGGCGTTGACAATAGCGGTGTGGATAGTTCCAAACTCTACACGCAGCCCGAAGAGGTGGCTTACACGTATGAGCACCTGTCGAAAATTTCGTCGCGCTTTACGATTGCGGCAGCCTTTGGTAACGTGCACGGTGTATACAAGCCGGGCAATGTGAAATTACAGCCCGTAATTCTGAAAAACTCGCAAGAGCACGTTCAGCAAAAATTCAATACCAAAGCAAAGCCTGTTCATTTTGTATTCCACGGCGGTAGCGGCAGCACCCAAGAGGAGATCCGCGAAGCCATCAGCTACGGTGCCATCAAAATGAATATCGATACGGATATGCAGTACGCCTTCCTCAGTGGTGTGCGCGATTACGTGCTCGGCAAACAAGGCTATCTCATGTCCCAAATCGGCAACCCCGACGGCGACGACAAACCCAACAAGAAATTTTACGATCCCCGCGTGTGGCTTCGTGAAGGCGAAAAGACCTTCGTAAGCCGCCTTAAGCAGGCGTTTGAGGATTTGAATTGCGTCGGAAGGAATAAATAAGGACGAAGGGCGAGGGGCGAGGGGCGAAGGATGAGGGGCATACCTTCGCCCTTCGCCCTTCGTCCTTCGCCCTTCGTCCTTCGTCCTTCGTCCTTCACGGTGCCGCCCCTGCGGGGCTCTTTTGTCAACGTGACATTTCTGGCTAGTGATATGTCGCCTCTACGAGGCTGGCTGAAAGGCCATATTCGCCACTCGCCCTTCGCCCTTCGCTCTTCGCCCTTCGCCCTTCGCCCTTCGACCTGCTCATCAAGCACCCTTCACCCCTTCGGCTTCGCCTAGGGACCGCTCGCGTGAGCCGAGCGGAGCCGAGGCCACAATAAAACGCGAACTTGCCGGTCCCCGAGCGAAGCCGAGGGGGCATGGCTTTCACCCCTCACCCCCGTCAACCACATTCTCATTCTCGCTCTGGAATGTTTAGAGCGAGAGCGAGAATGAGAAACAGAATGAGTAGTTGTGCCCCCCTCGCCAATGCTTCGGCTCCGCTCAGCCCAAGTCGCCATTCGCCACTCGTCACTCGTGATTCGCTATTCGTCATTCGTCACTCGCCATTCGTCATTCGTCACTCGCACTTCGTCCCTCACCCCTCACCCCTCACCATTTGTCCCTCGTCCCTCGTCATTTGTCACTAATAACCCCCCTTTTACCCAATTTTTTTTTTCACAGGCATCCATAATGAATCACAATCGTCCTTACTATTGTGAAATCGTTATCGAATGGTAACGTGATTGCTTAATTACCTTAAATCATTTTAAAACACTTCACGACGAGAAGGATTTAACCGAAACACTTAACCGGGAGTGATGCAGGCTCTGCATGAGCTGCGTATCGCGACCCACAACGAAATCAAACAATTTACCAATTAAACCAAATCAAATGACAAACAGTTACACAACTGGTCCGAACTTGTTTCGGAAATTTTTGTTCGCGGGCGTGACACTCGCTATGTCTGTTTTGTTCTCTGTGTCCTCTTGGGGACAAGCCGCGACCTACAATTTTTCAGCGTCGGCAGGCACTTACACACCTATTACAGGTGGAACCGCGTTTTTCACGACGGGTGCTAGTTATGATGACAACATCTCTGCGAGTATCACCATTCCAAGTTTCACCTATTCGGGCACTGCTTACACGGTTCTCCGTGTAAATACGAACGGATGGGTTTCTTTCGGAGCTGCCACAACAACATCTGGTTACACAGCTCTGTCTAGTGCAATTACTGGTGGAAATGCAATTCTTGCGCCTTTTGCTGAAGACCAACAGAACTCTGTCACTTCAGAAATCCGATATGAGGATACCGGAACTGAATTCGTGGTTCAGTGGAAGGATGTACGTCGCTTCGGTACAACAGAGACGCTGAATTATCAGCTTCGTTTGCAATATGCGGCTTCTCCACAGACATTTTCTTTCGTTTATGGCAACATGGCGAATGGAGCTGATACGAATCCGCAAGTCGGTCACAAATCAGTTATTGCCGCCGGTTCGATTGGAACAACGCTTTTCAACTTAACATTGAAGAATATACCGGCCGGTACTTCATGCGACTGGATTAATGCGGTTCGTGGTCGTTTAAATTCAGAGACTATGCTCCTGAATTCAACTACCAACAACCAAGTAACTTGCGCAAGTGGTACGACATTCACCTTCACCCCACAGAGCGGTGCGTCTGCAACATGGGTAAACCCGGTGACAACGTTTACCGCAAATAGTACTTGGGGTATCAGCGCAAGCGGTGCAACCCCTTCTTGGACTGCTCCGACGAATGCTGACCGATACAACGTGCAATACAGAAGAGCTTCTGATTGCGCTTGGACAAACTTTTCGGGTAATCCGGTTTCAACAACCTCGGCTATTCTTGCCGGTTTGACCGATGGAACTGTCTACCACGTGCGTGTTCAGCCGTTTAACAGCACAACCAGTAACACTGCGGGTTACTCGCATATCACTGCAGGTACCGGTGGCGCAAACACGGATGGTTACGTGGCCGCGGGTTCGTTTACAACCTTGGCATTGCCTCCAACGGTTACCGGCTTCACTCCGAACCAGCCCTTGTGTGCGGCAGGTGGACAGACAGTCGTGATTACCGGTACGAGCTTCATTGCCGGTTCTGTGCCGAAATTCAACAATGTGAATGCTACAGGTGTTGTGATTAACAGCACAACCCAAATTACCTGTGTTACCCCTGTGGGTGTTACCGCCGGTAACATCACTGTGCAGACTACCGCTGGTACGAGCGCTACCGGTGCGGCTAACGCCTACACCCTGAGTCCCAACCCTGTGGTAGATTTTGCTCCTAATGATACCGTTACTCCTTGTGGTAGCTTTGCTGTTCCTGTAACAGCGAGCAATACCGCTACCGGTTTGTCTACAACCTATGCATGGTCGAACAACAGCACATTGAGCGCTCCAACAGGCGCTACTGTGAGCGTTGCGACAACCACCAACCAGAACTACGTAGTGACTGCTACCGATAGCTATGGTTGTACCGGAACTCGTACGTTGTACGCAATTCCAACAACTCCTCCGGCTGTTACGGTTACTTCAAGCGTACCTTACTTCTGCGGAAGCGGTGGCGTTGTCAACATTTCAGCTTCTTCATCGAACGACCCGAACTACACCTACACGTTTAGCGTAGTATCAGGCGGTTCCATTTCTAACGTTACTTCTACCACATGTGATTACACCATTAGCACAACCAGTGCGATGAAAACACGTGCGGAAGATGCCGGCACAGGCTGTGCTACAGACGTATTCACCTCTATCGGGGTGTATCCGTTCCCAAGCCCAAGCATGTCGGCTACTCCTGACACTATTTGCGAAGGTTCTACTTCGGACTTAGGTTCAGGTTTGAGCGCCGGTAACTTCTCGGTGGCTTCAATTCCATGGGTTGCCAATACAGCTCCCGGCACTGCGAGTGTGTTGATGAACAACGGTACTGCTGTTGTTCCGCTTTCAGGCGGTACCATGGATGACGGTGGTTGGGGAGGAATCCCGCTCGGATTCAACTTCAACTTCTTTGGAAGTTCATTCTCTACAGTAGCGTGCGGTACCAATGGTCTGGTAATGTTCGGTACTGTGCCCGGTTACGGAACTGGAACAGGTCAGTTGGGTCAGTTTACGTTCTCAGGAACAGCTGCTTCTTGTGTACCTGCAGGTCCAGCCACCGGTCGTTACTTCCCGAACTGTAACAACCCCGGTAACGTAATTGCCCTGATGGCTGCCGACGGACACGCCGGTAATTCCACTGCAGGTAGCATTAAGTACTGGACTTCCGGTTATGCTCCTAACCGAATTTTCAATCTGAAGTATGATAACTACTATTTCTGGTCGGCAAACCCCCAGTACACGGCATCACTCCGATTGTATGAGACAACGGGTGTAGTAGAAATCTATATTGATTCGAAAACCTATTCGAATTCCGCAATCGTAGGGCTACAAGATGCAACGAAGACGATTGGTGCTGTTGCCCCAAACCGTCCAACAAACCCTACAAATAATACCGTAAACGCATGGACAGTTGCTGCAGGTAGCGGTGAAGCATGGCGCTTCTCTCCACCAAGCAACTACACCACTGCTTGGACTCCATCCGGAAGTATCAACGGTACTGCCTCAGGTACAAACTTGTTTACCCGCACAACCAATGCGTTGAGCTCAGTGGGAACAAACACGTTCAACCTCGTGGTAACGGATCAGACAACCGGTTGCTCCAACAGTGCTTCACCAGCTCAGGTGAACGTTGAAGTGTTGGCAATTCCAAGTGTTCCTGCCTCTGCTGATGTTACCGGTTACGGCAGCATCCTTGGTGCAGGTTCAGCGGCTCAGTCTGCCCTGACGATCTGCGGTGAGCAAACAGTAACGATCAACTACGGTGGTTCATTGGGCGCCGGTGAAGTGGTTCGTTGGTATGATGCTGCTGCTGCAGGTACATTGTTGACAACAGGTTTGAGCTATACTACGCCAAGCTTGACGAACAGCGATTCAGTTTACGTTGAAATCTACAACGGAGTTTGTGCTTCGCCAACACGTCGCTTGTTTGATATCAACTACAACACTCCTCCTGCGGTGACAATCACCAGCAACGGTCCGGATAATGATATCAACTGTGGTGTAGGTCCAACGTACAGCATGGGTTATACAGCGTCATCTGCAAATGATCCTAACTACACGTACACTTGGTCTAACGACGGCATTGCCGATACGTTCAGCCCTAGCGGTGCAAGCGTAACATTGACGTCCGACACCACAACGAACACCACTGTAACAGCATTTGATGCCGGAACAGGTTGTTCGATTACAAATGTTAAGGCGCTGTCAATCTTCGACTTCCCGAACATCCAGCCTTACTCTGTGGATAGCATCGTTTGTATTGGTGACTCTACCATCGTACAATCAGGTGTTGCTCAAGGGTCATTCTCGGTGCAGTGTATTACCAATGCTTATCGCACATTCCCTGTGTCAGGTACTTATTTGATTGATAACGGAACGTTGGTAACTCCACACGCTCCTTACAATGGTTTGGGTCTGAACGCTGCGAAGGATGACTCCGGTTGGGAAGGAATTCCTATCGGGTTCACCTTTGACTTCTTCGGAACAAACTTCTCTGCACTGAACGTTGGTACGAACGGGGTGGTAAACTTCGGTAGCTACGCTACGTTCAACGCAGGTCAATACGATTTCGGTACAGGATTCCCTAACAACACGATTGCTGTATTAGCAACCGACTTGTACATGGTAACTACCGGTACAGTTCGTTACTGGACAGAAGGTGTAACTCCAAACCGTGTGTTTGTCTTGGAATGGTTGGATGCTCCGGGATGGACGGCAGATGGTTTGCACTCTGCTCAGCTTCATTTGTTTGAAACTACCGGTCGTATCGAAATCCACGTGGATCAAGCTACCGGTACCGGTACGTTCGCAGCTGAGAAGACCATCGGTCTTCAAAACAGCGATGGCTCTATCAGCACATACGCTCCGGTATGTACCATTGCTCCTGTAGGTTCTGTCCTCTGGCAGGCACGTAATGCAACCATTAATGTGTTGCCACAAGCATGGCGCTTCAACCCGCCGGTAAACTACACGTTTGCGTGGTCTCCGGCAGGTGAAATCAGCGGTTCTACAACCAGTGCTAACATCATCGCAGCTCCTACAGCAGTTGCTCCGGGCACACAGAACTACTCTATCCAGGTTACGGATAACGTATCGGGTTGTGTAGGTTCTCCTGTTTCATACCCTGTTCAGATTGTCGACATTCCGGCATTGCCGAACATCGTAGGTTACGGTCTGTTCTCCGATACAGACGGTACCAATGGCGTTACTTTCTGCGGTCCTCAAGGCGTAGAGTGGTATTGCTCTGATGCGTTGGCTCCTGGCTGGCAGGTAGTATATTATACCCAAGCGGTCGGTGGTGTAGGCGCTGCATTTGATGCAACCGATACCATCACGTTTGTAAGCGGTCTGTCAGTTGTTCAATTGAGCGCCAATGACACGATCTGGGCTTCTCTTGACAACGGAAGCTGCGAAGGTCCGCGTCGTGAGGTTATCTTCAACTACCAAGATGCGGATACTATTGCCATCAGCAATAGCAGCCCAATCAATTGTGGTCCTTCTACTAACTCATATAGCTCTACGCTTGTTGCTAGCTCAGATGCGGCATATTCTTACACATGGAATTCAACTCCATTGTTGGATACACTCGCCGGAGCTACGGTAGTTGCAACCATCAACATCACGAATAACTTTACAGTTACCGGAACAGATGGTTTCTGCTACGCTTCAGCAACAACCTCTGTTGGTCGCTATAACTTCCCTAGTGTTGTTCCATCAGCGCAATACGATTCTGTTTGTCCGGGAGGAACTTCTGTTCTTTATTCGAACACATCGTCTTCGAACTTTACCATCGTAGGTAAGGGATACTCTCCAAACTCATCAACCGGTCAAACACTCACATACCTGTGTAACAATGGTGTTGAAGATACACCGTTGAGCACCGGAACATTGGATGACGGAGGTTGGTATAACGTGCCACTGGGCTTTGATTTCGACTTCTTGGGAACCCTCTACAATTCTGTAAACGTTTCAACGAATGGTAACGTTCAGTTTGGATCGACAGCAACATTTAGCACTGGTTTCACAACCGTCGTAATTCCATCGCCATCGGTGCCGAACAACTTTATTGCACCATTCTGGGGTGACTTGGATATGCGAAACAATTCCGGCGAGACGTCGCAGATTGTTTATTGGACAAGTGGAACTTCGCCAAACCGCGAGTTCAACATCAAGTTCGATGGAGTTCGATTCGGTCAGGCATTGACATCACGCTACTTGGGTTTCATCACATTGAATGAAGCGACTTCAGTAATTGATCTCGACATCCAATCAGTAACGCATGGTGGATTCTCTAACACCGTAATGGGTGCTGAGAACATCGATGGTACTGTTGGTGGTTCTCCTGTCGGTCGTGAAAACGGCACTTGGCAAGTAACTATTCCTGAAGGATGGATTTTGTATCCGCCGACGGATTACAGCTTCAATTGGTTACCATCGGCTGAAATTGACGGTGCGACTAACTTGGACACTGCGGTGGCTTCACCATCGGCTCCAACCACTTATCAATTGATTCTGACGGATAATGCAACGGGTTGCAATAACTCAGTGAATAACCAAACCACTATCACGGTAGGTGTTGCATCAGCGCCTCCTGTTGCCTCATTTAGTGTTTCGGATAATACTCCAACAACCGGCGGTGTATTGCAAACCGTTACGTTGACATCTACAACTCCTGAGTTGGGTGGTGAAACGTACCTTTGGAACATTTCGCCTGCAACCTTTAACTTTGTAGGCGGTACAAATGCGCTATCACGCGATCCACAGGTTCAGTTTACTGCACCGGGCTTCTACAACGTGACCTACCAGGTTACTTCTTGCACGGGTACCAGCACAATTACGGAGAATAATGAAATTAGCGTAACTGCGGTGTATTGCTTCCCATCGTTCACTAATGCTTGCTCAGGTGGTGATGAGATCGGTGATGTTGAAATCTTCAACCCTGCAGGTCAGGCAATCATGAGTCACTTGGGTACAGGTTGTACTTTGGATCCGGATGGCTACGAGAACTTCGCTCCTATTAGTGGATTGACTTCTTGTACGTTCTACCAAGGTTCTACTTACTCGATTGAAGTGAGCTCAGGCTATCCATTTGACTACTTCGGTGCATGGATTGACGTTAACAATGATGGTGACTTTGCAGACCCACTTGAATTCTTGGGTTCTAGTGCTACTGCAGGTTCATTTGCTTCATTTGAACTCGGTATTCCTTCATCTAACGTAATCTATGGTGCGCACAAAATGCGTATCCTTTGCATAGACAACGGAGCACCACTGGTGCAGGCCGACGCTTGTGCTCAGGAAACATGGGGAGAATGCCATGACTACACTGTATTTATTCAGCCTCCGGTGATTTTGAATGATATTCCACAGTTCGCTGTGAGCATTCAAAACTCTACGAACTTGTCTTATCCGACCTGTTATGCCTTCAACGGTAACACTGCTTTGGCTACCAATTCTCCGGAGACAGCAAGTAGTGTAATCTCAGGCGGTGACGTTTGGTACCGCTTCACGGCGCAGTCAACTGCTGTATCGATTAAAGTAACTTCATCTTCAGTAGATGATGTTATTGCACTCTACAGCCGTGATGAATCAGGCAACTACATTTTGATTGCTTCTGAGAACGTTGGCACAGGTGCTAGCGACTACGAGCAATTGAATGTTAGTGGATTGACAGCCGGTACACAATACTGGATTGCTGTTGGTTACAATACACCGGGTACAGGAGGAGCATTCGCAATGTGCGTCCAGAACTTGTTGCGAAGCGGTTGCAATACGGTAGTCCCTGTCGCTGGCTTGCGTCTATGTGATGCTTACCGTGCGAATTACCGTGGAGCGCCATCACAAGGTGTAACATACACGTTCAATTTCAACCCAACAGGAGGAACCCTTGGAGGTCCAACCAGCGTTTCAGGTACCAATGGTTTGATAGTATTGTCTAACCCAACCTTGGCATTGCGCTATGGTGGAGTGTATAATGTTGATGTTGATGTAACATATTCATTGACGAACAGCATTGGAGAATCTGAGGTTATCACTGTGGACGGTGTCAGCACTGACCCACGTTGCACAGGTGTATCAATTCAAAACCACCCGAACGTGGAAGTTCGTCTCAACCAGCGTTGTCCTGCTTCGTTGTTGCGTAGCAACTACCTCGTAGGTGCAACCGTTGCCGGATCTACATCTAGCTTCGTTTGTGGTGCGACTGGCTACACTTACCGTTTGTCGCCTGTAGTGAGCTGCGCAGATGGTACCTCAGCTGGTATAGCGGCTGAATACAGTACCTCTGCTGCTTCTCCATACTTGCCATTGGGTGTATTGACTAACCTGGCAAATCCTGGCGCTTGGGATGTAGAAATTCGTCCGAATTTCTCATACGGTCCAGGTCTCTATGGTCCTGTTCAGCGTATTTTGGTTAACAACACTGCTGCCGGTGCTGAACTGGAAGAGGGTAGTGTTGACGGTACTGAGAAGGTATCAACTTTCGTTGCTGCTAACTTGTATCCTAACCCAAACAACGGTGAAATGGTGAACTTGAATGTTGCCGGTATCGAGTCAGATAACGTATTCGTACGTATCACTGACGCGATGGGTCGCATCGTTTACACCAACCGCTACACTGTGGAAGGTTCTTTGAACACCATTGTAACATTCGCTGAGCCATTGGCTTCAGGTATCTACAATGTTGAATTCACAGTAGACGGTCAAATCATGACAGAACGCATGATTGTTGCGAAGCAATAATCACTTCTCGTCGAGATAAAATGAAAAAGGGCTCCGCGCAAGCGGGGCCCTTTTTTTTTAAGGGCGAAGGACGAAGGATGAAGGGCGAGGGGCGAGGGGATGAGTGTGGGGAAAAATTTCCTTCGTCCTTCGTCCTTCGTCCTTCGTCCTTCGTCCTTCGCCCTTATTTTTGCCCCATGATTCTACCCATCGTAGCCTATGGTGATCCGGTATTGAAGCGTCGTGCAGTGGATATTGCCGAGGACTATCCGGGTTTGGCCAAATTGATTGAAGACATGTTCGAAACGATGTACCATGCCAATGGTATTGGGTTGGCTGCTCCTCAGATTGGTAAAGGAATTCGCTTGTTCGTGGTGGATGCTACTCCTGTGGCTGAGGGTGAGGATGGTGACCCGACCTGTGAGGATTTCAAGCGGGTGTTCATCAATCCGATTATCTTGGAAGAGTCGGGTGATGAATGGAGTTGTGAGGAAGGTTGTCTATCTATTCCCAATCTTAGGGAAGAGGTAAAGCGCAAGCCGCGTCTGAAAATTGAATACTATGATGAGCATTGGGATTTGTATGAAGAGGAGTTAGATGGCTTTGCCGCTCGTGTTGTGCAACACGAATATGATCATATCGAAGGCGTTCTTTTTATTGATAAAATCAGTCCGCTCAAGCGAACGTTGTTGAGGGGTAAATTGAATGATATTTCACGCGGTCATGTCGACGTTAATTATCGCATGAAGTTTCCTAAATGAAGACAGTAACATTTCGAATGAGCCTAATGGCATTTGCATGCAGCTTGTGGGTTTGCTCGTGCGGTGACAGCCCGGAGCAGTCAACAGCAGACAAGCAAGTGCTGGAAACGGTAGATCAACCAAAGGTGGTCGTGGACCCTGCATTGGTGGAGATTCGCAGCATGGAGCAGCGGGCTCGCAAAGACACGGTGTTGGATCGGACAACGGGGTTGAGGCTATTGAGGGCGTATCAGGATTACTACAATCGTCATGCGGAGGATTCGCTCGCGTTGAGCTTCCTATTTGAAGCGGGCAAAGTGGCGGATGCACTGGGAAAATATGATAAAGCGATAGAGTTGTTTGCCAATTTTCATGACGGCACAAAAGACATCACACACAAAGCAGAAGCCGCTTATCTAGTCGCTTTTATCTATGATGCGCATATGCATCAGCCCAAAGAGGCCACCAAGCAATACAACAAAGTGATTGAGCTTTATCCGAATTCACCTTGGGCAGTTCAGTCCAAACAAGCGTTACATTTGGTAGGTAAGTCGGATGAGGAGTTGTTGCGTTTTCTGAAAGAGAAGAATCCGGCCTAAATTTTTTCTTCATGCGAGCATTCAAGTATTTGTTAGCATACTCATTACCGCTAACTACTGTGGTAAGCTTCACTCAAACGGGCTGGCTCACGTATTTGCCGCTGATTTACGGATTTGGATTTATTCCATTGATGGATCAGTTGTCGGGAGTAAAGCACCACAATCTATCGGGTGAAGAGCGCAATACCGCGGAATCGAAATGGCTGTATGATGCGGTAATCTACCTGGCAGTGCCCGTGCAATGGGGGATGATGTTGTGGTTTTTATGGATGATGAAAACGCAGGTGTTGTCAACCTCCGATATGATTGGACGCATCACAGCGATGGGGTTGATGTGCGGAGTGTTGGGGATCAATGTTGCGCATGAGCTGGGCCATCGCACGAAATCCTACGAACGGTTCATGGCTAAAATGCTGTTAGCCGGTACGCTTTACATGCACTTCTTCATTGAACACAACAAGGGGCATCATCGCAACGTGGGCACGCAGGCTGACCCTGCAACTGCCCGAAAGAATGAATGGCTGTACTTTTACTGGATACGAACGATTATTTTCTCCTACCAATCGGCTTGGCGGATTCAACTCAAAGAGTTGAGTCGGGGAAAGCGTTCGTTTTTCTCCTATCGCAATGAAATGCTGCGCATGACGGTAATTCAACTGTTGCTGGTTGGTGCCATTGCATTCTTTTTCGGCATGCATGCCCTGTGGTGTTTTCTGGGAGCCGCGCTCATGGGGGTTTTGTTGCTCGAGACTGTCAATTACATCGAGCATTATGGTTTGTATCGTACCAAAGTAAACGAGCATCGGTATGAAGATGTAGAGCCGGAGCATTCCTGGAATGCTGATTATTCCTGGGGCCGTCTGGTGCTTTTTGAACTCACACGCCATAGCGATCATCATTGGGAGCCGGCAAAGCATTATCAGTTGCTCGACAGTATGAAGGGGGCTTCGCAGTTACCGGCGGGTTACCCGGCCATGATGCTGTTGTCTCTTTTTCCTCCTGCGTGGTTTATGGTTATGAACCGACGCTTGCCCAAATAATGTTGTGGGTATTTGACGTTCATAGATAGGGTGGGTTATTTTTCGGATGTATTTATTACAGACGAAACTTTGCTGCTATGCGCTCATTACTAGTTGTTCTTCTTGCACTCATCACCTCCGTTGCATCGAGTCAGTTCACCAAAATTGAACACGGGTTTTCACTGGAAGGTAATCCTGCAGGTCATTCTCCCGGTGTAAGTTGGTTTGATTATGACCGTGATGGTTGGGATGATCTAACTCTCGGGCAGGGCGGTTTTTCGATTTTGGTGTACCGCAATGTTCAGGGCACACTGATGCTTGTTCATGCTTTTGAAAATTCCGCGCAGATAAAGGCAATCCAGTGGGTGGATTACGATAACGATGGCGACTCCGATTTTTTCGCTTGCGGTACCAACATGAGTTGCAGGCTTTGGCGCAATGATACCCCCGCTGCAGGCAATCAAATGATTTTTACGGAAGTGACAGCGAATCTGAGTTTGCCGAGCACCGACACCGATTCAATGGGGAGTTCATGGGGTGATTACGACAACGATGGATTTCTGGATGTCTATGTCTGCAATTACTACGCGGTGAATTGGCTTTTGCACAACAATGGTGATGGTACGTTTACCAATGTAGCACTCGACTTAAACGTTGGTAATTTGAATCGTCCAACTTACATGAGCACATGGATCGATTACAACAATGACTGTCTGCTTGATTTATTTATTGTCAATGATGCGGGAATGCCGACAGAGATGTTTGAAAATACAGGTGAAGGTTTTGAAACCGTGGGCGATAGCATCGGTTTGGCAATCAACATGGATGGTATGGGAATTACCTGGAGCGATTACGATGCAGACGGTGATTTGGATCTTTATCTGACCAATATTGCGTCGGGCAATAAGCTCATGCGCAACGATGCCGGGTTGTTTACGGATGTGGCAGCTGCAGCGGGTGTAACCGTGAATGCCCTTTCCTGGGGGTGCATGTTCATGGATTTTAACCATGATGGATTGGATGATTTACATGTGGCTACGCAAGCGAATCTGGTTGCGCAGAACATTAATTTTCTGTTCGAACAAAATCCTGATCACACCTTCAATAACGTGAGCATGGCGAATGATATCGGTAATTGTTTTACCTCAGCCAAAGGCGATTTGAACAATGACGGTTATTGGGATTTTGCGGATGTTTTTGTATTGCCGTTTCGCTTCTTCCTGTTTCAAAATAATGGCGGTAGTAATCACTGGATAAAACTGTCCTTAACGGGAGTTGAGAGTAATCGCGATGCCGTAGGAACGAAGATTCGCTATTGGGTGAATGGCCAGGAGCATGTGGTGCAGACGTTTTGCGGAGAGAGTTTCTTCGGACAAGATTCGCAGTATGAAATTTTAAGTTTGGGGTCGGCACTTCAGGCGGATACGCTGGAGTTGCAATGGCCAAGCGGAGCCATAGAGCGATATTATAATCTTCAGGCCGACCGCGTGCATGCATTCGAGGAAGGCGCATCTTTTGCGACAGCGATTTCCTCTTCACAGCAGACCATTTGTCCCAACGGAGGAACAGTTACGTTGAGCACGAATCTGGAAGGCGTTTATACCTGGTTTGATGGCAGCGATGGGCAGAGCATTGTCATAAACGCGCCGGGTGATTACCAATTGACGATTACCAATCGCTGCGGTTATGCAGCTTCTTTGACGCGCACGGTGGAGGCTTCTTCAAATCCGGAAATTGGAGAAACTGTAACTCCGCCAAGTTGCTTCGATGCTGCGGATGGATGCATTGCGGTTACAGCTAATGGCGAGGTGCCGGCAAACATTGTCTGGACAGGTCCTTCAACCGTAAGCAGTAACTGTAATCTGATACCGGGCGATTATCATTACACCTTTACCGATGAGGCCAATTGCGTCTTTGAGGGAACAGTTTCCGTTGTGGCTCCCCAAGTATTGACTGCGCAGGCGGAGTCAGTGGCCATTTGCGCGGGCACTACCGTTGCCGGCAACTTCACAGCAGCGGGAGGAACGGGGTCATACACATTCATGCTGAGCAATGGAAGTGATCCGGATACGCTCCAACCGGGCGATTACACGGTCGTCGTTACTGACGGCAATGGCTGCGTGGCAGAAGCGAATTTCACCATAGGACAATTGCCGGTGGTGAATTTGGTGGGAAGTGTTGACAGCGTATGTGTGGGTCAAACAGCAGCGCTTTCTTATTTCGGTAGTGGCGGAGTTTTGCCGTATAGTTACGATTGGCAAGGCAATAATCCTCAGGCGTTGTCGGCCGGAACGTATACGTTTACGATAACCGATGGCAATGATTGCAGCGATGAACTGACCGTCACTGTGGGAGAGTTTCCTGCACTGGAAGCTTCAATTGTGGCTTTTACCAATGCCTCGGGAGGCGATAACGGGTCAATGGAAGTTGCCATACAGCAAGGCCAGGGGCCTTTCACCATTGAATGGAGCACCGGTGATACAACTGCCGTATTGGACAGCATTGGCCAGGGGAGATACAGTGTTGAAATTACGGATGCCAATGGCTGTGCAGTGACCGATTCGCAGTCGATTGTAGACACGAATATCGATGAGTTGCAGATGGGGGTGAGTCTTTTTCCGAACCCCACAGAGACGTTCGTCACGCTCAACTTGACGCATCCTATGTTTATTCAGGTCTACGATGCCCAAGGCAAACACATGTACTCCGGCAGTTTCTCTCCGGGCAGTAACGTCCTTGACTGCTCTCCATGGCCTATCGGGTTGTATACGGTGAACGCCACAGATTCCACCCATCGTGTGAGCCTCTCGCTGTTAAAATTCTGACCTCACCCTTCACCCTTCGCCACTCGCCCCTCGCCCTTCGCCCTTCACCCCTCGCCCTTCGCCCTTCACCCTTCGCCCTTCGCCCTTCACCTTTCGCCCTTCGCCCCTCGCCCCTCGCCCTTCGCCCTTCACCCTTCGCCCTTCGCCCTTCGCCCCTCTTTCGGGGCAACCTTTTTACTTTGTTACGTTATAGTTAAGCAACCGCGATTGGAACTGTTCGGCAGTCATCGACGGTCACCTTAACTTGATCCTTTTCTATGCTCACCGGAGTGTGCATGTCCGCTATGTCGGATATGCTGCTGCACTAATCAGTGCGGTCTGTTTGTCGTTCTGTTCGGCAGTGGCTCAATTCTATGATGCTACGGCGGTCTATCAGTTGTATGTGGAAAGTAGCTCCGGTAATGTTGAGAGTGGGGTGAGCTTTCACGATTTCGATCGTGATGGACTGGATGATTTGACCTACGGTAGCGTTGGTATGGGCGTATATACGTATCG